>Ga0208645_1002659_pt1 | contig 14003 bp, 16 predicted proteins | sample VirMetDEL_Sep_01_FD_184519 | JGI IMG/M metagenome (GOLD analysis project Ga0208645, IMG submission 184519) | Aqueous microbial communities from the Delaware River and Bay under freshwater to marine salinity gradient to study organic matter... | ecosystem: Environmental > Aquatic > Marine >... | reverse complement strand
CCATTTTACCACTCATATCTTGAGTGAGTTTTAACAATCCTTCAGTAGTATCTTCATACTCTTCGTCAACTTCGTATCCTAGTTTGGATAAGATTTGACCTACTACTGAATCATCATCTCCAGGATCGTCGTCTTGATCATCATCTTGATCATCGTCGTCATCCTGGTCATCATCCTGATCTAGATCATCATCATCGTCATCATCTTGATCGTCATCTGCAGCAGGCTCTTTAGATTTTAATTTTGCATCATCATCTAGTTCGTCTGCTCCAGGAGGGGTGTCGGTAATGTCATCATCATTGGCATCTGAATCCATCTCGACGCCACCGTCTAACATATCATCAAAAGATATGTCGTCTAGTGCAATTTTTTCTTGTGCGTCACTCATTGTCTATAAAATTAATCTTTACAAAATTATTTAAAATTAGTCCGATTTACTTGGTTTGATTATTTTTTCGTATATGTTTTACTGTATAACACTTAGAAGCTTTTCTTAAGTCTTACACCGAACCTAGGCCCTTCATTTTCTAATGCAATTACACCAGGAACTGGGTACATACTGCCCTGATAAAGACTATTAGGCTTTGAGTAGTAACCTTCAATAAAATCTCCGTCTCCCATATCATACTTTAGAGAAAGTCTACCAGCACCTCTACCCATACCTGAGTAAGCATCTCTTTGACTTAGAGGAGCTACAGTGCCTGTGCCCGTACTGCCGTATATAGGATTGTTGCGGTTTTTATCGTACCTACCTCTCATTTCGTACCCTACACCAAGAGATAGATTATCATTTAAAGAAAAATTAGTTTGTGGAGTTACGCTCATGTAAGGGCTAACAGCACCGTTACCATAGGCAAGCCCTGCCTCACCTTCAAAGCTACCTCTTACATTTACACCGCTTCTAGGAAACATATTCTCTAAAACATTTCCTGGAACACCTTGCCAACTAGCTTGTCCCCTAATACCTGCTCTTAAGTTTTCACCTGCAGGTCTAAAGCTTTTACCTTTACGATTTCCTACACCTATACCAGCACTTCCTATCAAATCTGCACGGTATTTAATTTCATCTAGTATATCAGTGCCCTGCAGACCTAATGAAAATCTAGACTCGTCATCTACTAGGTTTTTACCAAAAGTGTAATTAGTAACTGCATATGGAGTTTGTGCCCAGTTAGGCCTAGTACTTTGACCTGGCTTTATATAAGTATCTACTTCTTGAAATGCTTCTCCTTCCCGTCCACCAAATTGGTATTTAGCTCTGTTTCTTCTTAAATCATCTATCTGCGTACGATAAGTCCTAACAAAGTTTGCATCTTGATCTCCTCTATCTAAATTAAATTTACCAAAATTAGTGTCGTACATGTACTGCCCAGTTTGTTGATTTAATTTTCTAGAATGTATTCTAGGTGGAATTGGAGGTATAAGCTCAAGAGGAGTATAGTTACCTAGCTTTGCAGACTTTGGAGTTAGTTTTACTGCAGATTCTTTTTTTACAGAAGGCTCGCTAAATTCGATATAAGTTTCTACTCCAAAAGGATTACCATCATTTGGATCCATTTTAGCAGCTTCTTTTGGATCGTACCTACCTGCATTTACTACAAGACCAAGGTTAGAATCATAAAAAGTTGTATCAGAAGGCATAAAGTAGCTTGTTTCAGGATCTATTTTATCTAGCTTATTCATTATCCTGTCATTGTATCTTAAAAGGGCGCTTGGAGTTGTGTATAAGCTATCTAGTTTTGGATACTTTTTTCTAAGATTATTATGCTTTTTAGCTGCAGATTCATGTACATCGCCGCGTAGTACTGCAGAAGGTTGCCACTCTTCTTCATAAAGAACAGGTTGATTGCTCATAGGAATGCTTTCTTGTTTACTTGCTCCATATGGATCAGACTCATCCATAAATACAGGCTTAACTTTAGGTTTATCCCAAATAGCATTATATGCATTTCCTAGCCAAAATTTATTTGCTCCCTTAAGCAAACTTTTTCCCTCAGTTGCATTTGAATACATTTTTTGAAAAATGTTTGCATTAGAATCATCTTGAACATTGTAATATTGCAAATCTGGAGATGCAGACCCGGATCCAGATCCAGACCACTGTAATCTTCCATCTGAATTTTGTACAATTTGATTTCCTAATTTTCTTAAATCAGCTATTTTTGAAGTATCTATTTCACCTGCTCTTAAACGCTCTAACTGCGCATCATAAGCTGCGCTACTATTGTCAGGCTGTCTTTCTTCAGCCTCAAGCTGTGCTTTGTAGTACTTGTTAAGAGCAAGGCTATCTTGATACGCATTATTATGCTCTACAAACTTATCGTAGTCTGTATATGTTTTTAGTCTTGGTCCAGCTGTTTGATATTTAAATCTGTAGCCACCTTTTTTTGCATATGTAGCTCTGCCTGTGTTATCTTCTGTAGATGCAATAAGATTCATAGCCTTCATCCATTTAGACTGATCTTCTCCAAATCTTTGATTCATCCTATCGTAGATTAAACTTTTCTTAAACTCGTCATCTTTAAGTAAAGTTTCTAACTGCTCTTTTGTAAAAGGTTCTTTAGGATTTATGCCATAAACTCTTTGGTTATATGCTCTAACACCATGTATATCTCCTACAGTTTCTTCAGGAGAAACTAAATGATATTTCGAATCTAACTCTGACGCTTGACCCTCTAGCTTTTCATCTAAAGTTTGTAAATATGTCTTAGAAGTTTCCCCAGAATCTAAATGATCTTGAAGCGAGTAAAAATTACCACCACTTGTAAGATTATTTAGGCCATATAAAAACTTGTAATCATTGCTATAAGCATTAGGATCATTATTGTCAAAACTTAAATCATCTCTTGATAAAGACTTTAGCCTAGACATAGATATAGAATGTCCAAGCTCATGCCCTATAGTATTTCTCCAATCAAAGTTTTGAGTATCCATTCCTGCATTAACTAGCATATCACGGGCTTGAGAAACAGCTGAATATGGATTTTTTAACTCTTCATCAAACTCGTCAGGTTGCATTCTGCCACTCATATCAAACTCTGGCTCATATGTAGCAACATTTCTATGCCTTAGAGTTTTAGTAACATCTCGTTCAACTTCTTCCCTAGTTTTACCTTTAGTAAATAGGTCTGGGTTTATGTTCAAACTAGTACCCCCTTCGCCTGGACTAGTTCCTGAAGAAGCCCAACTCCCTAAATCTCCTCCTTGAGTTCTAACATCTCTAATTGCAACTCCATCTTTAAACTGGTCTGTTAAAGATTGGTATTGATTTGCAATAAATTCTGGCTTTTCTTGTACAAGTCTATTTGCAAAACTGCTCCTATATTTCGGATCAGTAGAAAACCTATCTACATCTATTTCATCAGCATATTGACCGGCTGCAAGTCTTTCAAAATATGTGTCACTTCCAACATAATCAAGTAAGTTAGAAGTAAAAGGAGTAGCAACATCAAAGACTCTGCTATCTGTGTCTATGTTTGAAACTCTGCTCTTTTTAATATTACCAGAGTAGGTAGGCTCAATGTCTATACTTAATCCGTGCTGCCAAATCGGATTAGTACGATAAAACATATCTCTAGCATCGTGTATGTCTATTTTTTCTTTTCCCCATTCAGAGTCTAGCTTTCCTTTTCCAAGATCTAAATAGTCAATATTAAACTCAGAGTCCCCAGGATTAGTATAATAACTATTAGAAAAACTAGTAGGAGTTAAAGGATAGTCATATCCAGGCGCGTATACACTTTTGTATCCTTTATTGTATACAACGTTAGAAAGCCTATCTTTAAAAGAAGGTTTATAATCAGACTTACCTCTAAACCCTGAAGTTAAAGCTCCTAAAGCCCTAGATCTAAAATCTTTTGGAGTATACCCATATTGATTTGTAAAAGCAGCAGTTGCTTGGTTAGCAAGTAAGCCTGGCCTTTTAAATTGAACATTATTTGCGCCTACTCCTTTAAAGCTAGTTCCAGAAAAATTTAATGGTAAAAAAAGATTCTCGGCCTCGCCAGTATTAAAACTTCCTTCGCCTACATCTACGTATCCTTCAAAATTGCCAAAAGGGTCTGCATGAATTCTTGGTTTCTTTACAGCCTTTCCAGTAACCTGCACCTCATCAAGCATCTCAGGGCCTTTAAAACCTGCACCCTGATATTTTTTAACACCTCCCAGTTGATACTTAACCCTGTAACCACCTTTCTTGTACGCAGGTGTTTCTATAACCGTGCCTTTGCCTGGGCCAGTTGGTAAGCTTTGTATGCCTGGAGGAACATTTTTAAACGATTGTACTAAATGCCCTTGTTCGTCAAACTTGCTGATGTTAATAGGAGCCTTCATACCCTCTGTACTAAAAGGCGTATTAGGAGGGACATCAGGGAATGCCATAGAAGCATTAGTGTTACCAGCTGCATGCTGTGGCCGTAATCCTTGTGATTGCTGCTCTGGAGTCTGCGCAACTTCCATATTCTGAGGTTGCAACAGCTGGCTAATATCTTGGCCGGCTCTTGCCGCATTAAACAAATCTAGAATGCTGCCTTTGTAGCCAACTGCTCTAGCTGTCTCCAGAATCTCTCTGCGCTTCTCGTTGGTTAGCATTGGCTTCTCTTTGTATTTCTGCGTTTTGGTTGTCAGCGTTCATCTTACGCTCAATCTCCATTTCTTTAATGTCAAGCTCTCTCTGCTTAGCTTCAAAGTCCTGCATCAGCTTTTGCAAGTTAAAGTTTTCAGATGCAGGGTCTTTTCTAGCTTCAGCATTAATCAACGCTATTTCTATATCTGCCTGACGATCCTTTTCTTTCTCTAAACTTTCTTGCTCAATCTTAGCTTGCTCCATTTGCATAGCCTGCTGCTGTGCTTGTTGCTCAGCTTGAGCTTGGGCTTGTTCTAGTTTTTCTTGTGCGCGTTCAGCAGCTTTTAACTTCTCTTTAATTTGCGGGAAGCTTTCTGCATCTAAGATTTCAGCCACAGTAGATGTCTTAGCACCATTCTGCATCATAGCTTGAGTCAAACCTTTAATCTGATCTAGTTTGAGTTGGTCTTTACCAGAGTCAGATACGAATATGCCGTACTCAGATTCTAAGTGGTCAAACGAATCAATGTCTAAAAAGTCTGTGGTACCGTCCGGCATAACAAACTGTCCTTTCTTGCCGGTCAACCAAGCTTCTTTAGAATAGTCAAGCAATGCCTGCATATCTCTTTGCTCTAGTCTAGAGAATTTGCGGAACATGTCTTCTGTAATGTGTGAAGACTGTAAAATAGCTTGTTGGCTAGATGCTTTACCTTCGTATGCCCCAATCTCACCTTGTCGCTGTCTAGATACACCGGATAGCTTTTCCCATTCTTGTAGAATAGAATCAAGTAGCATAATGTACTGCTGAATAGTCTTGATTGACATATCCAATACAGACTGATGCTGTGGAGAAAGCTGTATACCTTCCTTGTTGTAATCAACCCACGCAATACCTGTACCTTCTACGTAGTACATAAACTTATCCATGTCCCATTTCTTAGGAATCATGTTTATGTCAAACTGTGCAATAATATCTTTACTTCTCGCAATAGACAACTCTAATCGATACTTGTAAATGTTGTAATTCAACTGGTATGCAATACCCATAGAAACCAAAGACACATTCTTTGAGTTTATGTCTGAGTATTTTCTACCGTTGATAGGTAATTTACATTTTGATGGATTGTCAAGCGATATACGCTGATTTGCGAGTGGGTTAATGTTTACGTAGAACCTCCCGTCAATCCGGGTACCTTCCCATACCTCATTTACCCACATGTACTTTAACTTAGCTCCTGCTTCTTTCATTTCTGCAGGCATTCTAAATCCGTCTTCCACTTCCATCTCTTCCATAGCCCCAGTTTCTGGATCCATGTACTCTAAGAAGCCAATACGTTTACGAGATTTCCAATATACAATAACTACCTCAACTAATCGGTTTCTGTGAGAGTTCCCTTCTTCGTTTTGGGCCCTGTAAATCAAGTGGCCGTCAATATCGTGGTGATGAGGCTCTTCTAATTCTAAAACCTGCTCAGGAGTTAAAGACTCGTAGTAATGATCAATAACTGTAGAGGCATGTACATATTTACGTACAAGTGCCCAGTCACCATCTTCTACAAATTCTAAGTCTGGATCTTTATCGTAGTCTACGTCTATTGGGTTGAGTATTTCATAGAAAGGCTCTGAACTTCTTACGCCCCTGTGAGTGTAAACCTCGCCGGCCACTAGGAAATGGAACCAAGCTTTCTGCAATTTATCGTAAACCTCTTGGTCTTGCATAATGTACGTCATTGCGTACTGGCCTTTTATTGCGCGATTGTCTACATAGTTGTTTTCAAACTGCTCAGCAATCTGCTCTGGCATTGGTATTTCTTCCGGAATCTGATTAGGATCTACTAGTTCAGGATTTTGCTCAGACATTACTTTTAAGAACTGCATCTGCAAATTCTTGTAGATAAGCTGTTGCTTTGCGTTCTCCTTCTCAGATATTGCATTTGCATTCTGTACTGTAACAGTATAATTGAGAGGTCTTTTAGACTTTTCGCCTAGTAGGAGATCCACAATGGGTTTAATAATAGGATAGTTACGCATTTTAGAGGGGAAGTTCTTACGAGTTTTTCCGTAAGGTTTTAAAACGTAACGATAGTCATCCTCATCAATTATACCGTTATAGTAATCGTACAGTATGCTCAAATCACTCTTGTGATCGTGCAATCCGTTATGAGATAAGTTAATATAGGCCTCAACGCACTTTTCGCGCCATTCCTTTGTTTTTTTCGATAAAGGCAGTCTTTGCTGCGGTATTTTTTCTCCCCCTAGATACATAAATAACAAAGTTACTAGCTCTACAGCTCTACAGCATGCGTTGCTATTATTTTGTAAGTGCCCTTATTGGTATAGCACTTTTTAATGGTAGTTATTATCAAACCAAGCATCTACTGACCGGTCTTCTAATATCTCCTTTACTTCTGCATTGTATAACTCGCGCGTATGATACATACCAATCATAAGCGCCATTACCCGGTCAAAGTTACCCTTGTGGTTAAACTTAATTAGCTCTTGCAGTAAAGCTAAATCATATATTTTGTGTAAGTTAAGGGTTACAGTCCCATCCTCACTTTTACTCCTAACAGAATTTAGCCAGTCTCGTATGTAAATCTCACCTTGTCTTTTCCTAGCGTCTGTCATATGCATACCATACTGCCGCTTTACAGTTCTAGATCTCAACTCTTTTTTATCAAGCATTTCAAACTCTTCTTGTAGCCTGTGAAGCTTCCTGTACTGCTTCGCGTACTGTATTACGGCACCCCGGTCATTCTCAAACCCAATCTTAGCGTTGTAATAATCAGATAGCATAAACAAGTTGCGATTATAGTCGTCTTGTGTTTGCGGTCTCCCAACATAGCTGGCTACAATCATATCATCCGGTTGTGATATATTGTTTGTCCTTTTTATGACATAGGCAGCCCCTAAAGATGTAGAATCTGCACTTTGATTCTGCCCATAGGGGTCATGACAGAGCACATACAAATTGTGAGGCACTTGCCCCTCTTGATTTTTGTACGGGCCTTCGTAAACTACAACTGCACCAGAAAGATTGTCTTCTTTCCTGTGTGGAAACCTAGATATAGGTCTTAAATCCCCGTCCATTTTAAATTCTATGGTGTTGCCTTTTGCATAATAAAGTCTGCCGGCAGTTCCTATGCTTTGTAGATTGTTTACCTTAACTCTGTTGTACTGCTCTTGCAAAGATGCAATATCAAAGAGGTTAGATGACACTTGCAATGTAGCTTCCCTAGGATTATTAGGATGCTCAGCTATGTATTGGTCAAATGCCTTAGGATCATTAGTTCCCTTTTTCTTATTCCTGTTTTCTGCTTCAAAAGCTATTGCAGCCTCCTCGTCAGAGTTCCCATCTTCATCAATAAACCCATCCAAGTTTTTGTAGATAGGTACAAAGTATCCACATTGCGTACCTGCAGCCCCGTCATCCCAGATATTGTCAAAATCCATACAATCGTAAGATGCAGGATTGTAAAACAGCTCCTCCATACCCTCAAAGTCAGCACCTTCTGTACCACCGGTACCAAACGCTACCATTGTACCAAGAGTTTTACTACCCTGACGCATTGTAGGCATAGCAACTTCCCAAGCTTTTAACAATCCTGGAAAAGCACCGGCCTCTTCAAAGAAAATAAGCTCACCTGCTTTACCCCTTACTTTATCGGGTGCATCTTTCAACGATACTCCCATAATCATAGACTTCATGCCCAATTCTACATCTGAACCGTTAACGTTCTTTTTGTAACCGGACATTTTGTTCATTTCTCGATCCTTTAACCTTGGCTGGGTCCAGGCTGTGTTATCATCAACAAAAGATAAGATTTCCCAAGCCTTTGACAGAAGCCCATCCCCAATCAAGTATTCTTTTTGGCCGGCAAATACGTAATTCTTGCTATTGCGTATGTGGAAGTAGTTCCTAGCAAGCATTGCAGCAGCCTTATACGAATACCCTTTACGTCTTGCTTTTAGCACAGTCATGTGCTTGTTTGTTTTCCGGCAAGTATCTATAGCTGTAAAGTATTCGTGGTCACCGTCGTAAAATGCAGGGAATGTACGCTCGCGTTTTGCTATTACGGTGCCGTCAGGCAGTTCTTCATCAATAGATCGGTCAATTGGGCAATAGTTTAGGTAGAAATAGTGATTACCTGTGATAGTAATTTCTGTATCGGTGCCTTCCCCAACAGTGTAGCCGTACAAGCATCTATGTTGCTCCTGATCCCAGAATTCATAGAAGTCTTTTGTTCCTGGAAGAGCATTAGTGTAATATCCATGCTCTATAAAGTGCAAAGCTGCCGGTCGTAGTCTATTAGTGTCCTTAAACATTAATGGCTATACTTATTTGTTTCCACACCCCCACGATTAGAAGACTGCACTTGCTTTTCTTTCTTCACAAGATCTTCAAGTTTGCTAATACCATTGATAACATCCCCCATCTTAGATAAATTTGCAACTAAGTCTTTGGCTGCAAAGATTGGGCGGCCATTGTCATCTGATAAAGTAAGGTCAATGTCTTTGAAGTAGTTCTCAAGCTTGACAACAGATTCTTTAGCTGCAATAAGCAGTCTCACTGCTGAAGTTTCCTTAAGTTTTTTGTATTTCTCGCATGCAGCTTGTATAGCTGAGTCTGGTTCCCATTTTGTTTCCCCAAACACACTAAGCTTTACCTCATCACTCCTTACGTCTTCCCCGTACACAGAGAATGGTGATGCATGGTCGCAGAAAAAGTAAATATATGCAAGCTCTTTAGTAGACCGGTCTTTTGATTTGGTTTTGTCTCTATTTACTATCTTTGCAAACTCCTGAATAGTTAAAACGTACGGAGATGGTATAGCAACGTTATCCTTTATCGTCAGTAAGTCCATTTTTCTTGTTTACATTTTTTAACCTATTAGCGTTTACAGAAAACTTACCAAAATACGGAAGTCTAATTGTATCAAAGCTACCATCACTCATAACTTTTGCCACATACTTAAACTGAGCTTCTACAATATCTGATACAGCTTTCAGTGGTAGGTTATGTTTACTCGCTAGTTCCTGTATCAGTGCTTTCTTCGACTTTGCCATATTTACCTATTTGCGGTGCCCATTTTTTCTTGGGACAGGTAGAGGTTTTCCACTTTGCTTTGTGTTCCAATAAACATCCACAAGCTCCGCACCGTGCCTTATCGGCTAAGTAAAACTCGCAGCTTGCACAGACGTTTAACCTGCGTTTGTATTCTTCTTCTGTAACATTAGGCATGCCCTCAGCTACATACTTAGTAACTTCTTTACTAAAATTCTTAGTCATCTGCCATATACTCGGCAAATCGTTCTCCTGGCTCATATTCTAATTCAATAATTTCTACATCTAGTAAGTTTCCGTAACCGTCTTGTACAATCCCAACATATACGTCGTCTACAAGGTACTGTGTTATTACAGGCCTAAGCCTCCCTTTGAATATTAACTTTGACTCCAGTGGTTTTGACATTTAACAGCTGATTTAAAACGTAGTTCTTGCCTACTTTGCGGATTGCTCCTTTATCCTTAAACTTTTTAACGTAATTGTTTAAGGTATTAAAATCGCTGATATTTAGAGCCCTTGCGGCCTTCTTTTTATTGTCAGATGCGCAAAGATTCTTTTCCCCGGTCTCTATTTGCAGGTCTACTAAGGTAGATAGAACTTTGATTTCCATATCAGTAAGATTGAAAATACCATTCCAAAGCTGCAAGTACTTATTGGTAGAATTTACTTTAATTGTTATCTTCTGTTCCATTCAAAGTTTCTTTTATCTCTGCCTCTACTTCTTCTGCTAGCGGTAATTGCATGCAATATTTATATAGCAGTTCTTCCATCTCGGATCTGTCTCCTTCTTTCTTGATATAGACCTCCATATAGTTATAGAGCGCTAGAGTATGGTTAGTAATGCGACTTTCTAGCTGGTAGATTAAGTCGTGTATTGGCTTTTCCACTTTGTAGGTGGTGCCGTCTATGTTAAGCTTACGCTTATTTGGTTTCTTTATCTTCATCGTCTTCTACAGTAACTTCAATTATGTATTCTCCTTCTCCTATAAAAACAGTAACTTCCCAGGTTGTGCTCACATTCTTTTCTGCCCAAAGTTTAAGCTTCTCTTCGAACTCAATCATCAGATAAACAAGTTCATCTAAATCTTTTGTAACAAACTTGGTTCTAATCATCGTTAAACTTTACTCTTGCTCGGCCATCCTCTACAATAATCTTTGCTGTAGTAGATTGCCGGTTAAATTCTTGCACATGCGGTTCAATGTCCTTCCTAGTAGCCATAAAAGTTAAGAATACTGCTAATTCCTTAGCTGCTCTACGCGTAGCCGTGCTTATCTCGTCTGCTTTTTCTTTTGTTTCAAGCAAATCGTGATAATCTTTCAACGATATGGTTACTGTGCCGGTAATCACTAGAATTTACCTAGAATTTGGAACTCATTTACAAATAAGTACGATACCTCATTGATATGTACAATCATTGCCTCTGAAGACGGATCTACCATAACAGTATCCCCAACTTGAGTCTGTCTACAGTCTGGACCTACGGCCAATACCTCTAAAACGTTAGTACGTAACTTGTTTGCTACGTCGTCTTCTAAGATAATACCTGATTCTCGCTTCTTTGCTGCTGGATTAGGTAGTATTACCCATCCTCCGTACGGTTGAAAGTCTAATTTAGCGTCTGCCATTGCCTATAAATTTAGTTATAAGCAAAGTTATAATAATATATTTTACACTTACAAGAAAAATATAAGATTTCTAAACGCTTTTCTTGATTCTAGATAAAATACTCTCTTTAGGAGTTTCTTTTAGGGCCTTGTTATTGTCCCTGTAGAGTATAAACGCAAATATGATTAGAGTTGCCATGATAGCAAAGAAAGTAGGTACCATCCAATACTGCCATTCAGTAGCAGATAAACCCTGCTTATCTTCTACACCACCTCTCCAACTATCCTCATGGTCTTTGTGTACATAAATGTAACGCATTTGAGATGCATCGTAATCAACAGCTACGCTATCCTTGTAACCGCTTGCCCAAGTTCTAACGCTATCTCCCCAACTACTTACCTTCTCCTGTGGCATACTTCACTCCCATTATTGTTCCTATGATGCTGAAGCTATTGGTAAGGAGGATGCCTATCAAATTAGTCCATGCATTTCCAAGCAAAGTTGTATCCCGGTTCATCGTAAGACCAACCAAGTACATAGTAGTGCTTACAATACCTACACTTACAATAATAACTAGTGCTACTCTAACAATCTGGCCTACAAGTTCAAATTGTGTGCGCTTTTGCAATACATCTAGGTCCTCTACAGCTTTATCCCTTAGTTTTTCTGCTTCATCCTTTTCATTCTGAAGCTCTATAACAAGAGCCTTATTTACTGTGGCCGCTTCTTCAAGCTCTTTGTTCTGAGCCTGTACTTGCTTAGTAACATCAAGCCTTTTTCTCCGGGCATTCTTATCCCTAGCTTTGCACTCTTCAACATACTCCTTGACATCGGCAGGTAAAGTTTTTGAAAGTATCTTTACGAAGTTCCCCTCCAAGTAAACCTTCTTAGCTTTTGCTTTACGCAATGCTTCCTCTACCGTGTCTTTAGAAGTTATCATTTGTACACTTTGAACGGATTTTCTTTGTTCTTATAACCTTCGTAGTCCTTAACAAACTCCTCAAGGCGTGGCTCTATCTCATCACTCTTGATGATCCAAAACTGTGCGCCTACAGCTTTGGCCTTTTCTATCTCTTGGTTGTCATCAGAGCTAGAAATAATACCGATTACCACTCCGTTTCCGTAATCTGTATTTATTTTTCTGATAAGCTCAATGCCGTCAAAGCTTGAACCAATGATGTTGAGGTCCACGAATACACACTCTGGTCTTTCGTCGATAGGGCCCTCAACAAACCATTTCTTAAATAATTTGTCTGCTTCATCTGAACTGTCTAGGGCTTGTAAGCTTAATGTCATATCAAGGAGGCTGCACGCATCCTCAAAAACTAAGTGGAAGAGATCCTCATCATCAACTAGTAGTATACTATCTATCATTTCAATTTTATTATCATCATTGTACCATTCTCTAGTTTCTCAGCCCTCATTGTAAACCCATGCTCCTTAATAATAGCTACACAGATATTTAATCCTAATCCGGTGCCTTTATGTTTAGTGTTGCCGCGGGTATACGGCTGAGAAAGTCTTAAAAAATCCTCTTGACTTATACCAGTCCCATTGTCCTGGATAGCAATAGTATTTTCAACTCTAAAGATCGTTACTTTTTTCGTACCGCTATCATTATACTTTAATCCATTCCGAATCAAGTTATCCACAGCAGTACAGAAGAGTGCAGGGTTAATTTCTAGTTCTCCCAAGTCCTTGATTACAACCTGCTTACTGTAAGATGTTGAAGATAGATAGTTTTTAAGAATATCCTTTACATTTACAAGCTGCATATCAAGTTGTGCATCTTCCTTTACTAGGTTAGTGAATTCTTTTACGCCAGTGTATACTTTTTGTGTGTGGTTTAGTCCCTCCTGTATCATTCTCAAGGGGGCTGTAATTTTTAGATCTTCTATTTGCTTTTCTGTCAGTCTACGCTTCAAACTGCTCAAGCCTCTAGGAATATAAGTATTAATTCCAGAGTGCATATCGTGCCGTAGAATCTTAGCAGCGTGCTCTAGGTATCCATTCTTCTTATGCATCTCTTCCTCAATCTTTTTTGACTCAGTAATATCAGATGCAATCTTCAGAATCCTGTACACCTCTCCATAGGGATTCATAATAGGATTGTAGTTACCGTAAATCCAAATATCATTACCATCCTTATCCACTCGTAAGAACTCACCGCTCTTTACCCTGCCTTTACTCAAGTCATACCAAAAAGAACTGTAGGCTGCCTTATCAATATGCTTAGGCATAAATATCCTGTGGGACATACCAATAATCTCCTCCTCTTGGTACCCGGTCAATTTACAAAACACCTCATTACAAGAAATAATAACCCCGGCCTTGTCAAACTCAACAAGTGCATTGGACTTATCAATAGCCGCTAGGGTATCATCAATACTCTGAAGCTTATACCTAACTCTCCTGACAAACTCTACAACAGTGTAGAAAAAAAATGGCATAAAAAGTACTACAGCCGCCCATCCTATGATCACACTCTGCCTTGTTAATTCTGCATAGCCGATCATAAGAGCCGTCTGGTAACTAAAAAACGCTAGCATAATTGCAATTGCAATACCTAGCGCTATACGCGATACAATAGATAATCTCATCTCTACCCGTTTAGATACACCTTCCCCTTAGGGAATTTGTATTTCGATCGGAACTTCACCTTTTAGCAGTGCTACCATTTCTGGTTACCTAGGGACACTAAAACTAGTGTTAATTCACCGCACCTACCTGTGTGCAATGTGCCCCAACTACAGGCTATATCCTCTCT
>Ga0208645_1002657_pt1 | contig 14016 bp, 17 predicted proteins | sample VirMetDEL_Sep_01_FD_184519 | JGI IMG/M metagenome (GOLD analysis project Ga0208645, IMG submission 184519) | Aqueous microbial communities from the Delaware River and Bay under freshwater to marine salinity gradient to study organic matter... | ecosystem: Environmental > Aquatic > Marine >... | reverse complement strand
CCATTCTCGACACTTTGGAGTTCACTTTGGCCGATATGTGCAACGCCTTCGGCCTTCAGGATATGCTATTCAATTCTGCACAAGGCAAGACGTACACCAACCTAGCCGAGGCGCGGCAGATGGCATGGACGGATAGCATCCTTCCAATCGTTGACCGCTTATTGGATGACTACACAAGAAAGCTACTCCCCCGCTATTCTGATCTGAAGGATGGAAGCTATTACTTGAAATCCGTTACATCCAATATCCCCGAGCTTCAGAAAGACATGGGCAAACTCGCTGATTGGCTTTCAAAGGCCGATTGGCTCACCCTAAACGAGAAGCGTGCGCAGATGGGTATGGAGCCTTTGGAAGTAGAGGGCATGGATGAGGTCTACATCAGCGCGGGGATGCAGCCGCTTTTATTGTCGGGAATGGATATTCCCCAAATGATGGCCAACGCAAACGCTGACAGCCTGCCCCGTGAATAGATGGGAAAAAGCCCAATGGAACGCTGTCAACAAATGGCGGGCAAAATACATCACCAAATACCGGAAGCGGTTTAAGCGGGAGCTAGATGCGCAGATAGCCCCTGTCATGGAGCTTATCAAAATCAGTTCGCGCCCTGAAGATGTGGCAAGCGGCATCCGTTCCGTCATGCGGCACGATAACATTATCGGCACTTTTAACGACTTATACAAAGAGGTGGGTGTAGAGGCTGCGCGGTGGGAAAGAGATCGCCTAGTGAAAGAGGAGAAGGCGTACAAGCCGAATCTGATAACGAAGGCCGACACTTTGCCGCAATTTGAATACGTTTGGACGGAGGGCATGGCCAACTACCTTACGCAGCAGACGGCCACCTATATCACGAGCATAATAAACACTTCCAACAATATCGCTACTCGCTTGGTGCAGCTTACCATAGCGCAGGGGATTGATAAGGGCATGAACCTGACCCAAATCATGAAGCTGTTAGAAGATCGCATTCCCGTGAATTGGCGGAAGGTTGGCGTGTGGAGGAGCGAGCTGATAGCGAGAACCGAGATCGTAACGGCTCAGAACTACGGGGCGGCATTAGGGGCAAGGACGACCGCTCAAGAGCTAGGGCTAACGCTTAACAAGCGATGGCTTGCCAAGGTAGACAGCAGAACACGGGAGCCGCACATAGATGCCAACGGGCAAGAGGTGGCCTTAGATGAAAAGTTCAGCGTAGGCGGTACGTTGATGGCGCAGCCAGGTGACCCATCGGGAGGTGCGGACAACCGCTGCAACTGCAGATGCTCTGTTGTTCATGTTCGCGCGGATGGTCAGGCGAGCTTCTCGGGAAGGTAAGATTCGCCCCCTTGTAAATTTGCACTCGTGAGCTATACGATAAAGAACATAGGCGAGCTAATTGTCAAAGACGTTGACATGAAAGAGGGCATAGTCACAGGCTACGCCTCTCGATTTGGCAATGTAGACAGTGACGGTGACATCATGGAAAAAGGATGTTATCGCAAGACGATTAGCGAGAACGGCCCAACTTCTGGGAAGCCTCGCATTGCGCACCTTTGGATGCACTCAAGCTATGAGCCTGTGGGTAAGCTGTTGGAGCTTATGGAGGACGATTACGGGCTTTTGTTTCGTTCTAAGCTATCGAAAAGCAACAGGGGGAAGGATGCCTTAGCGCTTTATGAGGAGGGAATTATCAATGAGCACAGCGTAGGCTTTCAGGGCGTGAAGTTCGAGGACGATATCAAAGACGAATCGAAGCCTTGGGATAGAATCCGCACATTCAAAGAAGTGAAGCTATGGGAGGTTAGTTCCGTAGTATTTGGGGCTAATCCCGACACCCCAACGATTGGCGTAAAGGATATGAATCCTGAGCAAGCCGCCAACGTGATAAAAAGACTTGAAAACATGGAGCGCACGCTTCGGAAAGGCACAGGCTTGACCGATGATGCGTTTCGTTTGCTTGAAATTGAATGCGCTCAAATTCGGAAAGAATTGAGTTCACTCCAAACCGAAGAGCCGCCTACGCACTCCGAGGAGAACGAGCCGGACATCTTGAAGATGTGGCGCGAAATAACCTCAACCAAAAACTGACAAAACAATGTCTGAATTGAACATCAAGGAGCAGTTGGCTCACCTCAATGGTGAGATCACAGGCCGCCTCGACCAAATCGAAAAGGGCCAACGCGAATACAGCGACCAAGTAAAGTCAGAGCTTCAGGCTTTGATTAGCGAACACAACGAGAAGGCTTCAAAGTTGGCCGACAACTTCGGGGAAACTCAAAAGCAGTTGGACGCCATCGAAGTTCGTTTCAAAGAGCTTCAGAAGCAGGGTATGAGCAACGCTCAAGCCGCTGAAAAGACCATCGAGCAGAAGTTCTACGAGGCTATGGTAGCCAAGAAGGACGAGTTCAGCCGCATGAAGAACGGCCACAAGGTGGAGTTGGACAGCAAAGGCTTATTCACCAAGGCTGCTGGCGATATGACTTTCGCGGCTTCCACTACTGGACAAGTGGGCGAAGAGACCGTTTTGTCTATCCTTCCACAGCCTGAGCGCAAGAACCGCGTGCGTAATTTCCTTCGCCAAGGCGTTATGACGGGCGAGCTTGTTCGCTTTCCTAAAGATACCGGAGGTGAGGGCACAGCCGCCAACCAAACAGAAGGCAACGCAAAAGCACAGATCGACCGCGACCTCGCAGCCCAAAGCTATGATGCGCAGACTATCGCTGCTTTCTTGCGTATCTCTAACCAAATGTTGGGCGATATCGCAGGAATCTCTACTTACTTGAGCTACGAGCTTCGCAGACAGCTTTTCAACCAGGAGGACAGCCAGCTGTTGACCGGTGACGGAACAGGTACCAACCTCGCAGGCTTGGCCGTAAACGCAGCCGATGCTACCGACTTAGGTATCGTATTCAAAGCGGGCACGGAGCCTTACAAGTGGGATGCTATCGCAGCCGCTATCGCTTACCTCGCTTCTCAGGAGTTCACCGCCAACACCATCTTGGTGAATCCTATCGAGTACTACGAAATGATGAGCGCGAAGGGTAGCAACGGTCAGTATGTATCGCCTTTCTACTTTGACAACGGCACAGGCGTAGCTACCATCTTCGGAATGCCTATCAGCCACACTTCAGCGGTTGCAGCCGGATCGTTCTTTGTTTATGACAGCATGAGCGAAGGCCAGTTGTTCCAGCGTGAAGCTCCTTCTGTTCGTTTCTTCGAGCAGGATAGCGACAACGTGCAGAAGAACTTGACAACTGTACGTATCGAGGAGCGTTTGGCGCACGCCCGCTTCCACGATAACGCTGTATTCTACGATACATTCTCTGACGTTATCTCAGCTATCACAGGCGAGGCATCGTAAGGATTGATGTGGATAATTTAGCCCCGCCATGTGTGGGGCTTTTTTATTATCTTTGAAGCCGCAAAGAGGGCGTTCTGCTCTCGGTCGCTTTGGTTTTGAGCCTCCCGTCGCTGGGAGGCTTTTTCTTTTGTGGGGCAAATTATTTTCGTTTATCTTTGCGTAAACCAAAGCGAGAAAGAAATGCAAGTTAGAATAATCTTTCCCTTCCTTAGCATAGAAGAATATAATGCTGCGCTAGATATATACAGAAAAAAATGGGGGAATATCATAATGAGCGATGAAGCTGGGCCAAGCATTTTTTACGACATTGATTTGGATACCATGCCTAGAGAAGGCGATAGAATAGAAACGATTAAAGGACAATGCATTGTTATACATTCGTGTATTTACGGGCTGCCATTTAATAACGATCCTCAATACATTTACAATGCAAATTATATTGAAGTACGCGAGGAGTAAATTGACTAACCCCATTGGCCGATAACCGAAATACGTTGGAAATTCCTTTAAAGCGCAGGTAGTCTGCACCGGCCAACAAAGCCCTCTCCATAAAACAAGCCGGAGGGGGCTTTTCTCTTTTGTATCTTTGTGTCATGCAAGTGAAAATGCGAAAGGCTGTGATGGACTTCGAGAAGAATCAGATTGTTGATCTCCCTGAAGAGAAAGCCAAGCACTACATTAACATCCGTTACGCTGAGCCTTACAAGCCTGTGGCGGCTTTGCTCGATGATTTGACAATACCTCCCCGAAGGACGAAGGAGGCGAAAGAGTTGCTTAACAGAATTACAAAGCATTATGAGAACAAGGCTAACTTTAACCTCGGTCAAGAAGGCTAACCCCGTCAGTATTGCGGAGGTGCGGCTATACTCCCGCATTCCCAATATCAGCTCAGAGGATGCCCTAATTCAGCAACAGATAGATAGTGCTGTCACATGGATTGAGCAATACATCGGCAAGTATATCAACGTGGACAACCTAACCCTTGAGGTGTGGAATTTCGCAGACGAGCGCGATTTGGAGGGCACCACCCTTTACCTCGATTTAGTCGGTCCGGTGAGATCAATCACAAGCGTAAAGGCTTACAGCGAAGACAACACGGAAACCACTTTAGTAGCTGACACGGATTACTACCTCTTGAAGGGCGACAGGCTGCGCGTATTGAGCGCGGGAAGCTATGACAGTATGGAGGTACTGTACGTTGTAGGGATGCAACCGATAGAGATCACCGAAAATATCAAAGAGGCCATTTACAAGCTCGTGGACGAACTTTACAAGCATAAAGGTATTTCGGTGACGGGTACGATAGTAACCAACCTCAAAGCGAATCTTAGCAGCCTCCTAGACCGCGAACGCACAAAGCTGAATTGGTGATGAACGCGGGGCAGATGAATGAGCAAGTAGCCGTCTACATTCGCGAAACCGAAAGCGATGGCATGGGGGGCAAGAGATCCTCTTTAGTCCTCAGTTTTACCGATTGGGCGAAGGTGGAAAGGGTAAGTTCCAACAGGCGGGCGGACGAAGGGAGGTTGAAGAACGACATAAGGTATAAGATAACGATGGCGAGCCGCCTTGATTGGTCTGCTTCGGTGGATGGGGCCGACTTTCCCGATGGGATTGCAAAGGTGGTGTACAGGGGGCGCAATTTAGTTTTGAGCGGCCCTGCGTTAGAAAGTGACGATAGGCTATTTGTGATGTTTGAATGTATCGAACAGCAGGCATAGATGCAAGTAGAGTTTAAGGTTAAGCAAAGCGAGATCGACAAGGTTTTGCGCGAGGTTTCCAAGTACGGGGAGCGCGTGAGCGATTTGATTGACAAGGAAACGGCCTACGCTGCTTTCGAGGTGGAGCGATTGGCGAAAGAGGAGGTGCCCGTTGACAAGGGTATTTTGAAGGGTAGTATTAGTCACGCGAGGTCAGGGGGATTTGTTCCGCTTGGCAAGATGGCATCTAAAATCACATATTTGATAGGAATCAACGTATCGAGCAAGAACGCAGTAGGCACTAACTTAGGTTACTCCCGCTACATTGAATTTGGCACACCCGTAGGAACTGGGCCAAACGGAGGGCCTCGGCCATTTCTTCGCCCCGCCTTTCGTGACGTTATTCCCGGTTATATCAGAGCCATTCAGAAGCTAATGAGGTCGGTGCGCTAATGGTGAACGTCTGCGCTTGGATGCCGATCTACGGAAGGCACGACATTCTAAAAATATCGCTTGCGGGGTTTGCTAATATGCAGGAGCGTTGGAGGGCGGAAGGGGTCAACCTTTTTCTCTTCGTTGCATGGAGCGAGCTAGAAGATTTGCATTTTGTCTTGAAAAATTACGGTTTGCCTGGAGGAGTGGTATTCGCCCCTAATACCCCGTTAAGCACGAAGCACAATACTTTGATGCGGGAGGCACTCAATAGCACGGGGGCGGACTTCTTTCTGCAGATCGGAAGCGATGACGTTTTCTTACCTGAGGGGGATGAGCTGTATTTTGAAGCGATAGACAGCAGAGCGCATAACGTGGGGTGTGATTCGATTTATTTCATGCACCCAGAGAGCGAATCTGCTGTTGTGTGGAAGTACGGCAAAACGGACGCGAACAAGCTATTCGGAGCGGGGAGGCTATTTAGCAGGGAAGCCGTTGAGCTTGCCTTTTGGGATGGGGTATTATGGGATAAAAAGGCCAATAGGTCGTTGGACTTCATCAGCGAGAACAGGCTAATTGATTTAGGCTTCCCCCCTTGTAAGTTTGGCGAAGATGCCCCTTACATCATTGACATTAAAAGCGGGGTGAACATTTGGGGCTTTGAAAGGTACCGGAACGGGGAGGCGGTGGACTATGCAGAGCTAAAAAACCGCCTTCGTGAGGTTGTAACTTTGGAAGCATGAAACTAGCGCAGGCATCTATCATTGAGGCTATTTATACGCTTTTGACCGACAAGGTACAAGCGGGCAATACCGTTTACCCTTACGAGTTGAGCTATGTGCAGAGAGTGCTAAATGACGGGGGTACGATGGAGCTATCGACCTGCTTTACGGATGTGAGCGAGCTTTCTGGCACCATTCCGGTATACACCTCTGAAAGCCCCGATTTTAGCGCGGATGCGTACATCTACATCTATCCTATCAGCCAACAGGAAACAGGGCCGCAGGATGAGTTTATCTACGATTGCAGCGTAAGTATTAAATGCGCCATCGCCAACGATCAGGCGGTGGTGAGTGTTAGGGACGTGAACAAACTAGGGAATACGGTTGCGGAGATCATGCAGCCGACTACTTTTGACACTATCACGGTGACGGGCTTTAATGTTATCACTCAGCAGATACAGAGCGTGAATTATGTGGAGCCTTTGCTTAACGGCAGCAGGTATGAGTTCAGCGTTACGATGGATTGGCTTGTAAGGGTTGCGAGCGTGTAATAGTTTGCCTATCTTTGGCGTGTTCTCATCATTCTCTTTTTAAAGGGGTGTTTTTGGTGTCCAGCCTGCGCCCCTTTTTTATTTCAAATAATTTGAAAAATAATTTGTGCAGAATAGAAACCTTTTGTAGTTTAGCCTCGTCAAACGAATAAAAACCAAGCGACATGGCAACTTCAGAAAGAATTTACAGTATAGCTGCCAACACAAGCATCGAAACTATTGAAGATGCAGTTAAGATGTGGAAAGTTGAAGGCAAAGACGAAAAAGTAAGCCTTTACAATTCTTTGATGCAATTAGGAGATTCGCAAAAAATAGCCTACGCCACGTCTGTAATGCACGAAGATCAGGAGATAAGCGAAATGTACAGAGTGGCTTACTCTTCATAAACCTAGTTTGAGTTAGGGGGATAGCCTCGGCCTACGGGTCGGGGCTTTTTTGTTGCTTCGTAAATTTGTGACATCAAACAAATTCCACAATGGCACAAAAGGACGGGCGCGTAATTCGCCTAGAAATCAACAGCAACTTCCTTAAAGGAGTTACCACCTCAGCTCTCAGCTTAACAGCTGACATGATCGACGTCACCAACTACGAAAGCAATAAGAGCAAAGAGTATCTCCCAGGGGAGCAGACCGGAACGGTTACAGCCACTTTTACCTTTGACCCTGACGTAAGCTCTGCCAATTTCACTGACGTATTTACCGCTTGGAAGGCGGGTACTGAGCTTCCTTTCGTTTACGGAGATTCAACCTCGGGATCGGAAGTTATCACAGGCAACTGCTTGGTGTCTTCATTGAATTGGAACGGCCCAAAGAACGAGGTAAGCACTTGCGATACCACTTTGCAGATTACAGGCCCCGTTGCTATTGATGTAGCTTCCTAATGCGTTGGACGTGGAATAACGGAGCATCGCTCCATTTGGCCGAGATCCTCGGGCATGAATACTTGGATGAAACCTATGCCGTAATTGATACGGCTTTAGGTTTTTTCCGTAATATCAAAGCCGAGAATCAGAAGAGGAGCATAAAGATCAGCGAATGGAAAGCGTTCGCCAATATCCTGTATGCTGCTCATTTGGCCGCTTGTGACCGCGATAAGGTAGAGCCGGAGGTGAGCTTGGAGGACTGCTTCAGTCATGTGAACAGGGAGCCTGCTATTATTGTCGAGGTGCTGACTGAGGCTATCAAGACCATCACCATCAAGCAGAAGGGCGAAGCGGGGGAGGAGATCGCCTGACGTGGGATGACCTTTTGGACGTGGCGTGCGGTGAGCTAGGGCTACGTCAGGCGGAGTTTGAGGACATGACTTTTCGGGAGTTCACCCACCGAGTGAGAGGGGATAGAAACAAGCGATACGAGATGTATAGCGTGATGCGAAACCTCGCAGCGTGGCAAGTGAACATCCATATCGCCAAAGGTGACAGGGTGACCCCTCAGCAGATGCTACCCTTGCCGATAGACGGAAAGACTTCGGAGGTGTTTGACGATGAAACCCTAGAGAGATTGAAAAACTGGAACCCCATTAAGCGATGAAAGTATCTGAGATGTATGTTGAGATAGGCGCGAAGATCGACAAGCTCGAATCTGCGCTTAATCGCATGGAGGGGGACATTAAGAACACGGGCAAGAGGGCGGAGAGTGCTTCGCGTGACAGCTTCGGGAAGATAGGCGGCATCATTGCAGGGGCTTTCAGCGTTCAGGCCGTTATGAGCTTTTCAAAGCAGATCATTGCGGTGCGCGGTGAGTTTGAAAAGTTCGAGGCAGTTTTAACCAATACACTAGGGAGCAGCAGCGCGGCACAGCTCGCCCTATCGGATATTAAAGACTTCGCAGCTCAGACACCTTTTAGCGTTCAAGAGCTTACTGGCTCTTTTGTAAAGTTGGCGAATCAGGGCTTTGTTCCCACCATCCAACAGATGCGAAAGCTAGGGGATGTAGCGGCTGCAACAGGCAAAGGCTTTGATCAATTAGCTGAGGCTATTATTGATGCCCAAGTAGGGGAATTTGAGCGTTTGAAAGAGTTCGGCATTCGAGCGCAGAAAGAAGGGGATAATGTGAAGTTCACCTTCAAAGGCGTGCAAACGCAAGTAGATTTTACGGCCGAGAGCATTCAGGATTACATTCTAGGATTAGGTGAAGTTGAGGGGGTAAGCGGTGCGACTGCGGCCATATCTGAAACGCTATCGGGTAAGGTTTCCAATCTTGGAGATGCTTACGATAACCTTTTGAATACGATAGGCGATAGCGGCCTTTGGAAGAATGCTATTGATGGCGTTTCAGGTTTGCTATCGGCCACAACAGAATTAGTAGACTACCTCAAACAGGATGGCGTTAGCGCGTGGCAAAAGTTTGGGGACATTATCGCAACAGCTACGGGTAATCCTGCTGTACTTGCTAAGATAGCCGCTACCAATGCGGCATTGGATGCACAAAAGAAAGCTACTTTAGAAGTTCAAGCAGCGCAAGAGGCGGGAAGTATGCCCAAGGCAAAAGGCGGCCAATCAGGTAGCACGATAGCCCCAACGAAGGAGGAAATCGAAAGATGGCACTCCCTTGGAGCAGCGGCCAACCTGACAGCGCAGATTTTAGAAGATGCCTTCGGAGCATCTGCCATCGACATAAGCGGCCCTATCGTTGAAATGGATAGGCTCACCGACCCCGAAATGGAGGAAGCCCTTTCCCGCATGAGCGTGGAGCTTGAAGATGTCACTGAAAAGCTGAAAGACTACTACGGGGAGCTTGAAAGGGCAAACATGGCAGGGGAGCTATTCGGAAGCGTTCTAAACAGCGCATTTGAAGCGGCCCTTATCAATGGGGAGAGCTTCTTTGAAACATTCGGAAATGGGCTAAAACAGCTTATACAACAGCTTGCAGCGGCTGCGGCCACATCGTTAGTCCTATCGGCTATCCTTAGTAGTTTCATGCCGGGCATTGGCTTTGGGAAGATCTTCGGCCAAGTCGCAGGCGGTATGGGTGGAAGCGGTGGAACACTTAGCGGAATCTTCAAGCTATTCGGAACTGATTTAATAGCAAGCGGGGATAGAACAACAGGGCAACAAGGTAGATTCTAATGTCAACGAAATACAAGGCTAAATTCACCGACACCCGCGAGAATTATGAATGGGAGGTTCACCTATTTGACACGAGCTATACAAGCTATTCTGACCGCGTTCTCGCTGATGGTGGAACGGTTGAAGGTATCGACTGTTTGCCTGTTGACCTCACAGAGCTTGTTGAATATAAGCGAATGGAGCTTGGGGCAGATGCTTTTGAGCTTGAATATGGCAAGCGCGGTGATGAGTGGTACGAGCCTATAAAGGGGAGCCGCGTAGTATTTGACTTCGTTTGCAGTAGTCAGGAGGACTTGGACTATGTAGATGACATTGCCCAAGTGCAGGAAACGCGCTTTTTTGTACGGCTATACCGTGACGGCTCAATCTTTTGGCAGGGGCCTATTCTTCAAGATTTGCTGCGCGTTCCTTATTCGACCATTCCCGCATCGGTAGAAATTCAGGCAACGGATGGATTAGCGAGGTTGAAGGGGGTTCGAAAGGCTATATCTGAATTTAACAACGTAGCGGAAAGTGTTATATCAATCCTGAAAGATGCCGACATCGGCAATCTATGGGCTACTAGTGACGACTTTTTACGGACGGCAGTCAAATGGACGGAAGAGCAAACGTACTCAGGGACTCCCGCGAATACATACGACACCCTCGAATTTATGTTCGTTCCGGCTTTTGGGGGGCAGTATACCGAAGATGAGAATGGAGATCCTGTTTACAGGAGCTATTACGATTATTTGGAAGTGGTTTTGAAAGTGCTTAATTGCCGCATTCTTTTGGCTGATGGTCTATGGAATATCGAGCAGATAGACCAAATAGAAGAGGGCACTACAATCTACTCTAACACATACAAAAAAAGCTATGCGATAGGCGCAAACGCAAACCCTTCGACCGCTACGGGCGTGACTTCGAGGGGTTCAGCGTTCTTCCCTTATTTCGCTCTTTCGGCTACGGCTGATATAAACAGGGTAGGCACCGATTCAAGCTGGACATACATTCCCGCGGCAAGAACTTTCGAGATACGATACAAGACAGATGATAATATCGCTATCAATGTAGAGTGGATGCGGGTGGTTTCAACCACCTACACGATGCGCGACCTTTTAGAAGATGCTAATTCGGGCGTAAGGTTTAGGACTGAGGTCGGATTCCACAAAGTTGTAAACGGGGCTATCATTGACCAAACGGAAAGGCTGCAAATAGTAGCAACGATAAAACTAGTTGGCAGCACCACTACATATTATTTAACATCTGGAGCTAATCCCGGGGAAGGTGTATGGACAACAAGCGTTGCAAGAATTAACTTGATTGGATTTGAGGTAACTGTTCCAGCTGGTTCATCACGAGAGGTTGAGCCACCAACACCGTATAAAGTAAAGTACTTCCAAACGCCTGACGTGCCTATTGACGGCACTATCGAAATAAGCTACACGGCAGAGCTTCGCACGTTGCCAAATGTTCCAGGGGGCACTATGACTTTAGGCACGATTAACACGGGCCAAAACATCAGCGAAAGAGGCGTGAAAATTGGCCTAGGTTCCACAGCTCCGCAGGGGCCATCTTTAACAGGAAGGAAGTACACGGTTACAAATACCGTTGAAGCAAACGCCACCTTTGAAAATGATTTTGGAGAGGTCTATTTAGCTGATGCGATAAACAGCGCAAACACTGCTAACAAGATTCAAGCATACGACCCAACAGCCCCCGCAGTTCCTACGGGCAAATTTGTGGATAGCGTAAGTTGGACGAGGTTCGGGGTAGGAACGCCTCAGCCTTTACTTTCTCTTTTGCTTACCAAAGCGATGCAGCTTTTTGAATTGCCGCGAAGGTTATTTGACATTAACTACTACGGGGATATAAACCCTATCAGAGCCTTCAGGCTTGGTTCTCGCGACTATCTTTGGAATTGGCTAAAGCTAAACGCTAGGGCGAGCTATGTGCAATCAGAGGCGTATGAATTGAAAGTCGAAAGCACAGCGCAAACAGTCAATGATGACGACATCTATGAAGATCGCAACGGCATTTATAGCACGCCTTCTGTTTCTGATTACTTACCACCTGGAAGCGTAGACGATGGGTTGAGCAATCCGATAAATGGCAGGATAGGTTCTGAGGTGGCGGGCACTACTACTTCAATACCTCTTTCTTATGCCCTTTCGTATACCTTGGGTTTTGCGGGGGATTCGATTTCTGTTCAGCGTTCAGATGGCAGCGTTGAAACATTCATTCTTTCAGAGGATGCTGTTGTAGGTGCTACGGCCTTGAGTGTGGAAAGTAAGTCAGTTAGCTCAGCCATTAGCACAGGAAGCAGGGTGTTGCCCGGCTACGTCAACTCGGCCACACAAGCGCAAGCGTTGACAAAGTTCCCAATATCGGCCATTCCAGATGCTGAATTGATTCTGCAGGATAGCGGGGTAGAAACGACTTTGGGGCTTATCACCACTTGGAGTGATTCGAGCGGAAACAGCAACAACTTCACAGGGGTAGATGTTACGCCTAATTACAAAGGTGGATTCTACGCTCAGTTGGATGGGGCTTCGAGCTACCTATCCAATGGAAGCCTAAATATCAATCAGCCTTTCAGCCTTGTGATGCTGCTGAGGTTGACTGAAAGCACAAGCGGAAAGTACTTGTTAGAGGCTTCTATCGGTAACTTCAGTATTATCACGGCCACAGCCCCAGACCTCACCATAAGCACCGGAACGGGGCCAACCAATGCCACAATAGAGATTCCCCGTGATGTGTGGAACGTCTTTCAGCTTCGTGTAAACGGGGCAAGCTCGCAGTTTCGGGTCAACTATGATTCGTGGACAAACATCACTTTAGATGCCTCCGCTTTAATAGAGGCTCCCTATATCGGTTATGATGGATCTTCCAACTTCTGCGAAACCGACCTTGCGGCCGTTTGTATCTTTGCTAAGGTACTTACAGACGATGAGGCAAATGCAATCGTCAACAACTTCAAAGCTCGAATAAGCTAATGGCATTCAACAAGTATACAAGCGCATCCATGATCGTTGTGCCTTCGGGGTATAAGGCTTCAAAGCTCTATGCCCAAGTGCCAACGGATGGGGATGGCGATCTTACGGTAACGCGGGCGAGTAGCAAAACGCGATTGAACTCAAGCAGTTTAGTTGAAACGATAGCGGCCAATGTGCCTGCGCTCGATTATTCTTTGAGTTCATGCCCTGCTTTGGCTCTTGACCCTGCGGCCACCAATCTTTTGCTGCAAAGCCAAGATTTTAGCACCACATGGGTAACGCAGGGAGGCGCAAGCGTAACGGCTAACACTACTGTAAGCCCTAACGGTGGCACGGATGCCGACACCATCACCATGACAGTGAGCGCGGCTGCTAGGGTATTCCAAGCGGTTACAATGACCGTTTCGACTACCTACACAATGAGCGTTTGGGCGAGGTCAGCGAGCGGCACGAAAGGCTTCCGCCTAAGCTATTTTGATGGTAGCTCTCCCGATTTATCGAGCGATTTTACGGCTACAACCACATGGCAGAGGTTTGATTACAGATTCACCACAGCCGCATCACATAGCGGGGAGGGGGTGCATATCTATAACCTGACAGGCGGCGAAGCGGGTGATTTGATAGTATGGGGGGCGCAGTTGGAGCTTGGGTCTTATGCTACTGGTTACATTCCCACAACCACTCTAGCGGTGGCGCGTAGTGCTGATGCTGTGACTTTGGCGAGTATTATCACCAACGGCATCATAGGCGCGACTACAGGCACTATTTTAATCAATGGTAAGATTAGCGCGGTAACTGGTAACATCAACCAAATCCGCCTATCTGACGGCACTACAAGCAACAGAATAACCATCAACACTACAAGCGTGGTAGCGGCAACGGGAGGCGTTGCGCAAACGGTTACAAACGCTATCACAGCAGATGCCGGTGGCTATTTTGATGGTAAGGTAGCTATCCGATGGAATGGTAGCAATGTGCGGGTATACAGAGATGGTAGCGCGATAGGCAACGCCAACTTCACAGCGGGGGCAAGTTTGACAAGTTTTGAGTTGAACGGTAGGGTAGAAACCTCTTGGATTCGGGAGGTGATATTCTATGATTCGGATTTGGGAGATACTGACATGGCAACAATTACGACATGAGCTACGCACAATTAAAATTGATGTGGAGGGTTGCAAACCACGACACACAAAAGGCCGCTATTGATGAATTTGCAACGGATGACGAGGCTA
>Ga0208645_1002655_pt1 | contig 14027 bp, 23 predicted proteins | sample VirMetDEL_Sep_01_FD_184519 | JGI IMG/M metagenome (GOLD analysis project Ga0208645, IMG submission 184519) | Aqueous microbial communities from the Delaware River and Bay under freshwater to marine salinity gradient to study organic matter... | ecosystem: Environmental > Aquatic > Marine >... | reverse complement strand
TTCATAGCATTCTCCTTGGTTGAAAAAAAAGAAGGAGACCCCGTAGAGTCTCCCTCCAGTTAGACTAGAAGTCTGAGGCAGGTGCGGCTTCAGTAGTATCTTCCGTTACCATTACATCGAAGTCTTCAACTGGTGTATAAGGAACTAGAGTAGAAACCTGTACAGCAATAAGAACAGACTTACGACCAGACTTTCCTCCAAATTTCCAATCATAGGAATAGACCATAACATTACCTACAGATCCATTACCTATGTCTGCTTTGATAGGATTCTTTTCGTTATCGACAACACGAATAGCGTTCTTCTTACCTTCCTTGTTCTTCTCAGGACGAGTAAGATTAAGACAGAACATGCCTTCATTTAGCTTGCTCTCACGAATATTTCCGTATTGAGACATTTCCGAAATGCGATCTTTGGTAAACTCTATTTGAATATCAAACAGAACTTTATCATAGTCATTCTTAACCGCCTTGTGTACTTTAGCATAGTTAAGGTTTACATTACGGATGATTGTTGTTGAGTTAGCCATGTGGCAACCCTTTCTGCGCTGTGCGCTTTGTTGAGCATGATTGCTCAGTAGGACATCAGTGTCCTTTAGAAGGCATGGAAGGGAGAAACCATGCCCTCAGAAGGCTACTGCTGTAATGCAGCTTGAGCTTCTTTTAGTGATGTATACACAACACCATTGACTACATAATAAGTCATAGCTATACTCCTTTCAGTTTAAGTTTAGCGGCCTTGCGGTCACCCTTGTTAGCAATGCGTTTAAAAGGCTTTGTAGATATGCCAGAGCCTTTGCGTTCGATAAAGTCGTAAGACACAGCCTTGTGAGCTTTAGACATAGGTTTAGGCATTTAGTCCTCCTTGTTATGAGCAACAGACTTAATGTCTGCTGTCAGCTTAAAGATCTCATCGAAGTGCCTTGCAGCTTCCTCATTACGACCTGCCATTGCATGACCTGCCATGCTACTTAGATGTTCCCGAATAGCCTCTGCCTTTGAACAAATAATATCAGCTTTAGTCATTTAGTCCTCCTTGGTTGCAAAAAAAAAAGAAGGAGCCTTTACAGCTCCTCCTCGTCTTCGTCGGGATCAACACAGCAACCAACTACGCCACAACCACGTCCAGGAACGTAGTCTTCAGGCGAAGAGAAGCCATAGTACTCCCAATCAGGCAAGTCACGATCAGCTTCCGCAAGTTCAAGCTCATCCTCCAGATCAGCACGCTGGTAAACAAGCGCCTCAAGCGACTCCTTAATCTCAGCGATACGAGCAGCACGATCATACGCCTTAAGCTCAGCCAACTCAGCCGTACGCTCCCGAACCCCAGCAGCAGCAAGGTCTATCTCGCTGGCGCAGGAAACCCCACAGAACCACTCAGACGAAGACCAGCCAGACCGAGTAGCAAGACGCACAAAAGCACCGGAGTCACGAGCAGACCGAAGAACGGAAACAAGAGACGACACAGCCGCAGGATCAGCAGACCCAACACGGCAGGTAAGAGGCACAGGAGACCCCGACACAAAGACCAAGACAGAAGACGAAGAAGAACACCAGCCCAACGAAGACACACGGACAGGCGAGGACCAAGAAACAGAAGACAAAGGAGAAAGGCAAGAAGGAAGAAAAGACATAGCAAACACCCCACAAAAAAGGAAAGGAAAGAAGCCCCACAGAGGAAACAAGGGGGGCCAAGGAACCCAGGAAGGGTACCCAACAACACGCCACATCTTTTTTATACATAGACAAAGGGTTAAACACACCCTTATAGGACAATATTGAGGAATCCTACAATGAACAACAAACGTAAGCTAGAGCTAGCCAAAGAACTAGCTAAACGTAAACAATTACAAGCGTATAAAGATGATTTTGCTCTCTTTTCTAAAGAACAAATCAGAATTATTACGAAGAATGCATCCCAAGGCTTTGTTCCCTTCGAGTTCAACCAAGCGCAATCCATCATTAATGGAAAATTAGAAGCGCAACTACAGGAAACTGGGAAGGTTAGAGCAATTGTTCTCAAAGCGAGGCAGCAAGGCATATCTACTTATTGCGCCGCTAGAGTTTTTTGGAAGACATTCTTCACCCCCTATACTAGGTCAGTGGTTATGGCGCACGATAGCGCTACCAGTGATGCTCTTTTCAATATGTCGCGTAACATTATTGATAATATGAAGGAGCCGCCTACCTTAAACAAGTCTAATGCCAAAGAGATTTTATTTGAACATAACAAAAGTGGTTACAGACTGTATACGGCTGGTGCTAAAGAAGCAGGACGAGGAACTACTCCTACAATTGCCCACTTATCGGAAGTGGGGTTCTGGCAATTTGATGAACAAATCCTTGCAGGATTATTTCAGGGGATTTCTCAAGAAGACGGAACTGAAGTAATCCTAGAAAGTACCGCCAATGGTGCTTCGGGGGAGTTCTATCGACTATATCAAGGCGCTATGAGAGGAGAAAATGAGTATATTCCCATTTTTCTACCTTGGTTCATCACACCTGAGTATCGTAGAACAGCACCTGAAGAAATGGAACTCACAGAAGAAGAGTGGGAGCTACTAGAAAAGTATGACCTAGACAACGATCAGCTTTATTGGAGAAGACTTAAAATAGGAGAGTCGGGGGAGCGAAAGTTTAAACAAGAATACCCCAGCAGTCCTGAAGAAGCCTTCCTAGTTACTGGAAATAGTGTCTTTGATCAAGAAAAAATAAACAGTATACAAGTACAGGCTCCAGACTATGTTAGAGAGTTTGATGAACATAGTAATTACTTCGAAGATGCTAGAGAAGGCCACCTAGAAATGTGGATTCCACCTAGTTTTGACGATCGTTTTATTATTGGGGCAGATGTTGCCCTTGGGGTAGGTCAAGACTATAGTACAGCTGTAGTTCTTAACAAAGATAGGCAAGTTTGTGCGCTTTTTAGGGATAACTTTATAGATCCTAGCAACTTCGGTGATATTCTTTTCTACCTTGGTAGGTATTTTAACAATGCGCTACTAGCTGTAGAGAGTAACAGTCTAGGTATTGCTACTCTTAACCGTCTCAAACAGATGAACTATATAAACCTATACTATCAAACCAAAGCGGCTAACCTACTAAATGAAGAGGGTGGTAAACCCGGTTTCAGAACTACAGTCTCTACGAAACCTATGGTTATAGGGAATCTTAAGAGAGCTATTGAAGAAGATGATATAGGTATTTATAGTGATACTATAGTTGGGGAGCTAAGAACTTATGTTGCAGCAGAAAACGGAAGCACTAATGCCCTCTCAGGAAACTTTGATGATACTGTTATGGCTCTTGCAATCGCTTTCGAAGCATACAGAACACACCAACATAGATTAACTAACGATACGGTTTCCTGGAAGGACCGAATTGGCCCTATTGTGGAGGAAAACACTCAATGGCTATAAGAGGTGATGATAATCATCCCGGATTAAAGAATCTTATTTCTATAGGAAGTTCGGAGATGGCTGATGAATATCGGCGTAGAGGTCTTGAGACCCGCAGAAAGAATAAAGAGAAAAGAGAGCTAGCTAAGCAGACAATTGTCGCTATGAAAGAGCTAGGCGATGAGGCACCTGACGCTATGGCGGCACTAAACTATGTTTTAGTACAAGCTATGGAAGAAGGTGATACTGAACAGATCGTTAAGGTAGCAAGTATACTCGCTGAGTATCAACAACCAAAACTATCGCGTCAAGACGTTACACAAACAAACCTAGACGCTTCAGACTTGTCGGACGAAGAATTAGAGGAAGAAATGCAAAAGCTTTCTCTACAATGAGAATTCCTTTAAAATATGGCGATGAGTATGATGCGCTCACTAAGGCTAAAAATTATTATCATTGGAGGCCAGGGCAAAGAAAGCGCATTAAACGTGGCTATAATAAAAGAATAAGAAAGCAAATAAAACTACCGTTGTCCTCACCTAGTCTGGGCCGCTAGGGGTAGGAAAGGCCCAACTTATTAGGAGGAAAATATGTTAGAGTCAACTATAATAGAAGCAATTAAAAAACACGCTGAAGGAAACATTGCGTTACACTCAGCAAACGTAGAAGTATATCTTGCTAACCCTGCAGGTATTGGAGAACACTCTGATATTATGGAAGCTATTCAAGCAGAGCTAGATGAAATTGCAAAACATACAGATAGGATTGAAGCTATTGAAGCGTACTTCTAAACGATGGTTTGATATGGAACGATCAAAGAAAAAAGATAGTTCATATTCTAGGAAAGAATACAAAAGTCCTTTACTTAAAGGGAGATATTTTTATGTCAGTAGAGACGTTCTTAAAATGGAAGATACTCCCACGACTAATGATGCTAGCTAGCACTATAATGTCTTGGCGTTGCGCTGAATGGTTTATGGCTTTGCCAGATCCAACAGGCGCACAATCAGCTTTCGTTTCAGTAGTCATGGGTGTCATGACAGGCGTATTCGGAATATGGATGGGTCATGAACAGAAGTAGCCCTTGTGTAGGCGTATGCACGTTAGACGCAATGGGCAAGTACTGTGTAGGCTGTGGTAGAACACTAGACCAAATAATGTTAAAGGGGAAACAATATGCCGCCAAAAAATCACAAGGATTGGTTAAAAAAGCCTAACATTGAATATATTAACTCAAAGATTTATTCAAGCAATGACTTATATAAACAAGAAATTGAAAAAATATTTTCTAAAGTATGGGTTCCTGTATGTCATGAAAGTGAACTACCTGAAGTAGGGCGTTATCGCACTTCACAAATTGCACACAAGAACGTACTAATAGCAAACGAACCAAGCGGCATTCAAGTTTATCTTTACCACAATCCCGGAATTATTAAAGTAGCAGGTAATGTAAAAGACTTAGATTATGCTGGTTGGGATAAGCTACATACAGAAGTAAACTACGGTGGGATGGTATGGACTACACTAGATCGAAACCCTAGTCAAAGTCTAGAGCAATGGTTAGATGGCGCGTTTGACTGTATTGATGATGCTATTAACACTGAACCCTTAGAGGTATTTCACTACCATAAAGCTGTTATTAATACTAACTACAAGCTATGGCATGATACTAATAGTGAGTTTTATCACGACTTTATGCACTATCATAACAGAGTAACTGGCTTTAATGACGCTTACTTTGCTCGTAAAAACATTCCCTTTAAAAACGGACATGTTAATGTTAGTAGCTTTACAGTACAATACGAAGAATATGAAGGCTTTGAAGATAGAGGTGAACTCTCGTTTCCTAACCTACCTCCCAACCAATGGTATATGGTAGACTTATTTCCAGGCTATAACTTTAATCTTCGTGGCAGTGCCTATCGCTCAGATAGTATAACACCACTAGGCCCTAATAAAGTACTTATTGAGTTTAGAGGTTATGGTCTTAAGAGTGATAGCCCAAAAGACAGAGCTACTAGAATTGAACACCATAACAGTATCTGGGGTCCATTCGGAAGAAACCTACATGAAGACCTTATTGGTGTAGCTGGGCAAGGGACAACTATGCGTCCTGGAACTGAAGACAGACGAATACTACATGGTAGACACGAAGGTGGAACTATTCACGATGAAGTAGGTATGAGACACTATTACTCTGAGTGGTCAGATTGGATGGGCGTTAATGCTCAAACAGGAGAGGCGGCATGATTGAAAAAGGTGGAGAAAAGTTTAGCGGTTATAATAAACCTAAACGAACACCAAGTCATAAAACTAAATCACACGCAGTGTTAGCACGTAGCGGTGGCAAAGAAAAACTTATTCGATTTGGTTCTCAAGGCGTAAGCGGTAGTCCAGATGGAAGTAAAAGAAATAAAGCGTGGAAAGCAAGACACGCGGCTAATATTAAGCGAGGTCCAATGAGTGCAGCTTATTGGGCTAATAAGGTAAAGTGGTGATATGGCTTACAAACCTGGAACTGAACCTGGATCTTCAACTTTCGGTAATCGTAGAGATAAAATAAATGAAGATATATTTGATCTAGGAAAAACAGTAGCTGAAACCTTTACACCTTACGGGGACGTACAAACAGCTAAGGACGCAAATAAAGCCTTTCAAGAAGGTAGATATCTAGATGCCGCAGGTAACGCAGCTTTAATTGCTGCAGGCTATACGCCGCTTGGACCACTAGCTAGACCAGCAGGTCGATTAGCTAAGCGAGCAATGCGCGATAAAGATATGCTATTACCAGCATTAACAGATAAAGACTATGCAAGTATGGTTGCTAGAGAAACACTTATGGGTAAAGGACCAATTGCAGGTAAATCTGTAGGTGCAATGTCTATAGATGACTTAGTAGCAAAAAGAGCAGAAATAATGAAGCAAGCTACAGAAGATTACGGTGAAAGAATGGGTGCAACTATACATAGCACTAATTATGCTGGTCCATTAGATGTAAATAACTTTAGATATAAAAAACCTAACATTCCAGGAAAAAGTAATGAGTATGGAATCTTTACACATTCTCCTACAGACCCAACAGATTATGGTAAACGTAAGTTTGCGGTATTATACAAAGATAAACCCGGAAACTATGTAGCAGGTAAACAAGACACAGAGTCTGATTTCAGTGAAATATTTATTCCTGAAAGAGCAGTTGAAGATATATTTGAGATAGATTAAAAACCCAGGAGCGGTAAATGAAAACAGGAAGCTATCAACAAGTTAAAGCAGTAACCCCTATTAAGAAAACAGGTGAACGTAAAACACCGCTTTCTCAACCGGGTAGTAAAGGCTTTAATCAAAAAACTATGGAAGGCAGTAAACCTCTCTATAGCGGAACAGGCGGTAAGTACTAATGGCTGGTTATAAGTATAAAGAAGCTGTTAGTGACGAGCAATTAATTAATCTTATTGACCAAGGAATTCAAAACTCTACAGGTGATTGGCTTAACAGCAGTGACCTTACTAGAGAAAGGCTTAAAGCAACCTATGAGTATGCTGGAGTAGCACAAGAACATCTTACACCACAAGGCGTAAGTAGCATTGTTGACACTAGCACTACAGAAGTAGTCGAGGCTTATACAGCAATTCTTTCAGATTTATTTCTCAATAATAATAAAATTGCACGTTTTATTCCTTATGATGATACTCCTGGGGCATTTAAAATTGCTAAAGACGCAAGTAACCTAGTTAACTATTGTATTTTTAAAAAGAATAAAGGCTGGGAAATACTACAGACTTGGATGAAGTCTTCACTTCTTTGGAAGAATGCAGTAATCCGTTGGGATTATGTTGAAGACTTTGATTACGTTATGGAAGAGTATGAGGAGATCGATGAAGCTAAGCTTGACGAGATCCTTGCAGATGAAAATCTAGAAATCGTCAACGAGCTTACGCTCAATCCAATGTCAGAGAATATCTCTTATATTGATGTACGCCTCCGTAAACGGATAGATAAGAGTAGAATTAAATTAGAATGTATTCCTCCGGAAGCATTTAGGATTTCAAATGAAGCAAAAGATATTGATGATGCTATCTTCGTTGGCATCCAGTCAGAAATGTCTCGTTCAGATGTTCGCCAGTATTACCCAGAGTGGGGAGCGAGTATTACAGAAGATGAATGGGATCGTCTTGGCAGTGGCGAAGAATGGCTTGGTAATGGTAAATACAGTGAAGATGTGGCTGCAAGAAAAGATATTACAGGTCAAAGCTATTGGCAAGGATATCAAGGACGCAGTTCTTACCTTACTGAAGCAAATCAAGAGGTAACACTTACAGAGTCATGGCTTAGAGTAGACCGTGATGGTGATGGTATTGCAGAACTTAAACATTTTATTACAATAGATAATCATATTCTATATGAAGAAGATGTTGAGTTTGTTCCATTAGCATCTATTGTACCGATTGATATTCCACATGAGTTTTATGGTTTGTCTATGGCAGACTTCACTCGAAGTAGCACACTAGCAAGCACAGCTATTCTTCGTGGTTTTGTTGAAAATACTTACCTTACTAACTATAGCCCTAAACTGGCAGATCCAAACGTAGTAGACTTTAGCGCACTTCAAAACATGAAGCCTAAACAAATTATTCCTACTAACGGTAATCCACAAGGTGCTGTAGCACAACTACCACCTGAAACTATTTCTACAGGTACTGTACCGCTACTCGAACATCTACAGTTGATTAAAGAGCAAGCGACAGGAATGTCTAAGGCCGCGCAAGGACTTAATGATACACTTTATGTATCAGGTAACTCTGAGCAAAAACTTAGCGCTGTACAATCAGCAGCACAAAAACGAATCCAGCATATCGCGCGTAGATTTGCAGAAACTGGATTTAAGCGGTTGATTAGTGGTATCTATAGAACTATGTATACTAATATGAAAGGCAAACAGTCTTTTGCAATGGATGGTATTTATAGTACAGTTAATATGAGTGAATTGCCTTCTTCTATGGACGTAGAAATTTTCCTCGATATTGGTGAAAACTCTAACGCTACAGTTATTAATAAGCTTACTAAGATCGGTGCAGAGATATTGCCCGGACTTAATAATCAAGGCGCAGGAATGGTTATTAAACCAGAAGCACCTGCAATTCTTGCAACTAAGCTTATTGAAGCTATGAATATTGATAGTAATGACTTCCTTGAAGACTATACTACAGATGAGTTTAAACAAAAAGCTGAACAGGTTATTAAACAACAAACAGAAGCAGCACAAGCACAACAAGCTATCGAACAGCGTAAGCGAGAGGCAGATACGTCACTTGCAGAAGCAAATGTTACATTTACAAATGCTCAAAGTAAAAATACAATGGACGATAACTCTAAACAATTGGCAGTTGCTATTGATAAGCACTTCCAAGAATGGGCTGACCTTACTATTAGGGCTGTTAAAGAAGGTGCAGAACTTCCAGAACATCCAGGCTTTGATCAAGTCCTTATGATGGCTAGAGAAGTAATTCAACCTGCACCAAAACCTCAACAACAACCTATGCCATCACAGGCACAGGAAGGAATAATGTAAATGGATAAGTATCGACAGACAGCCGAGAAGAGGCTGAGTAATGATAAGTCATACGGAAATCATAAAATTCATCCCGAAGAATTAGCGCGAAGAGCGCACGTTAAGGGCCAATTTGCAGCCAAAGAACGGGATGAATTTTTTGATGAAGTCTATGGTGAAGTCTTAGTAGATTTCTTTGTTGAGTGGCTCAAAACAGATCCACATGAAACTAAAACTCGTGAGTTCCTCTACTCTTCAGCGATGGCACTAGGTAGTGTTAAGCAGAAAATGACAGACTTCGAGATGTACGGTAAGAACGTACCACACCTTATGGAGGACAACAATGAAGGAAATTGATTATAACGCACTGCTAAATAATTGTGATATTATGATTAACACGCTTGAGTATGACTCAATGCGAAGTGCAGGTAAATGTAAACTTAATTCTGATACTCTCGTTAACTTACACAATCTAAGAGAGAAGTATCTTAAATTAATTACGCCAACTCCTACTAAGAAGGAGGCGAAATAAATGAATAATCCTGAAGCAAACACAGACTCTACCCCTATGGATGATTCTGCGCCTATGGACACAAGTCAAACTGAAGAAGCTTTGCTGGCTGACATTATGCGAAACTCCGAGTTCGTTGATACTCTACCCAATGAGCAAGTTCCACAGTTAGACGCGGAAGACTCTGATTATGAAGACCCAGAAGAATCAGACGAAACCGATAACGTTGATGAAGAAGAAGAAGACGAGATTGAAGAAGAAGAAACAGCGGATGCGGATGACGAGTCTACCCAAGAAGCCGATGTGTACACTCCTGATGATCTTGACTTGGAAGCACAAGTACTTGTCAAAATTGATGGCGAGGAAGTTGCAGTTTCCTTTAGTGACCTTATTAAAGGTTACTCTACTGAACAACATCTTTCTAACGAGGGTCGAAAACTTGGTGATGCAAGAAAACAAATGGAAAAAGAATATGAGTCTAAGGTTGGCGAAATAAGCAACATGGCTCAAGCTTCTGCTGCAATTCTGTATAGTTCAGAAGAGCAGTATTCCAAAGAATACCATGAAATCGAAAAAGCTATTGAAAAAGCCCGTGACGAAGGTGACACCTATGAAGTAAATGAACTCAAAGACAAACGAGAACAAGCCCAAAAGAATTATTGGAGTGCGCGTAATCAACGCGAAAAGATCGTTGAAGGAGTTCAAAAACAAACACAACAGCAACAAGAAAAAGCTTGGCAAGAACAAATTGAACATTTTAATCAGACTATCCCTGATCTGATTCCTGACTTTGATCAAGAAACAGCCATGTCAATTAGAGAGTTTGCTATTGGTGAGGGCATTGCGCCTGAACTTCTTGATACTGTTGCTGATCCTGTACTTATTAAATTTGTTGATGATTACAGGCGTTTGAAACAGGGTGTTAGTAAAGGAACGGCTAAGCGTAAAACTAAAGCAGTTAAAAAGGCTCCTATTCGTAAAGCAAAAACTCGTACTCAAAAAGAAGTTGATGCTCAAGAACAGATTCGTCAAAGAGCGCTTAGTGAAAACGCTAGCTCAGATGATCAAATGGATTTTCTTAGAGGTCTTGCAGAACGTTCATTATCAAATATTTAATACCTTGGAGGTATAATTAAAATGGCTAATAATCTTGGTGTTCGCGGCACCGGAGGTCCAGGTGGACCAGCTCGCGGAACTGGCAAAGACGTCTCACAGCGTGAGGATCTTGCAAACTTTATCACGATGATTACTCGTGACGAAACTCCTTTTACTTCTTCTATCGGTAAAGCAAAAGCTACAGCTATCTACCATGAGTGGCAGACAGATGTACTTGAAGCTCCAGGCAACTCTCGCATTGGCGAAGGTACAGACTGGATTGCTCCTACTGCTGACGGTTCTGGCGGTACAGGTGCAACACCTGCAACTGGCGCTAAGTTTGCAGTATCAGGTCCTAACCGTACACGTTTGGGTAACTATACTCAGATCAACGGTAAGACAATTGCTGTATCAGGCACACGTCGTGCAGTAGATCAGGCTGGTGTAGCTGATGAGTATGCTTATCAGTTGAAGAAGCGTGGAACAGAACTACGCCGTGACGTTGAGTTTGATATGATTCACTCATACAACACTTCAAACGCTGTAGGCACACAAAATGCTAACGCACGTTCAGCTGGTGGATTCCAGTCTTTCATTAACGACTCAGACACAACCGCTTATGTCGGTCAGTTCAAGTCACCTGACGCAGTAGCAACTCCTGTTGCAACTGGTGATGGAACACAAGTTGTTCATGGCTCAATCAATGGTGGTACAACTGCACCTACTAAGGGTACACTTGCACTAACAGATATTGATGCAGTTATGCAGAAGATTTATGAGCAAGGCGGTAAGGCAACAAAGATTATGTTGTCACCAAAGCTTCGCCGTGACTTCTCAGACTTGATGGTTTCAGATACAGGCGTTGTACGTAATATTGACGAAGGCGGCAAGCTACGTCAGTCAGTAGACGTATATATGTCAGACTTTGGCGATCTAATGGTAGTTCCTAACTACATCATGGGTCTGTCAAATGAAGTCTTCTTCAAAGGTAACGATGGAGTTGCATTCTCAGGTGCAGGTAAAGTAGACGTGGCAGACTTTGCTGCGCTTATCTATGACCCAATGTGGTTTGCTACTGCTTATCTGCGCCCTATGCAGGAAGTAGACGTAGGCCAGCAGGGTGACTCAACCAAAGGTATGATGGTTGAGGAGTGTACTCTTGAAGTACGTAACCCTCTTGGTTGTGGTGCTATCTACGGCCTTAGCTAGGTTTAATAGGAGGGGAAGCTTAAGGGCTTTCCCTCTTTTTATTATAGGAGATAATAATGCCAATTGCAATTAAACCAATTGAAAAGAAAAAGAAGATGGCTACACCTAAACGTAAACCAAAGCCAGGAACAATTAACGAATCAAAGTCAAAGTCGCCGTATATTGTTAAAGACGGTAAAATGGTATTAGATCCTCAGTATAAATCTGCTGGTGGTATGATTTATAAAGGGAGATAAGCATGGCTAATAAAATAGGAAGCCTGTTTGAAAGTGATGTATTTGATGGAGAAAATGGGCCTTATGTAATGCTTGATGGTCAGCCTATTTTTCTTGATGATAATCAAATTCAAGCAATGACACCAGTAAAACCATCTGCTGGACCTTTGTCTCCAACAACACCTAAAGTAGATAATGTTGTTCCGGGAATGTTTGAAAAAGTATTTAGTGGCGCTGAACCTGATCTTAAAAGCGATACACCATTTTTTGATCTTGCAAGACAAGCACGGATTAATAGACAAAGTAATCGTAGTTTAAACAGAGGTGAAGATTTTGTTGACCAAAGAACATTGCCTAATCCGATGTTAGATAGAGATCCTGGAGTTTCTAATAATGCACCATTAGGTAGGTCACTTGTGAGAGACAGTAAAGGTAATCCTGTTTTAAATAGCAAAGGCGAAGCAAGAGTATTCTCAGGTGCAGCACCAGAACCAAAACAAAAATCATATAATAGTTTTGCTGAATTTTTTGGCAAATAAAAATTAAACAGGAGATAAGTAAATGCTTGTAATACAAATAGCTAGTGGGAATACTTACCCAGCAGATAGATGCGTGTGGCGCATTGACGAAACCACAAATAAAATTACACACTTTTCACCTAACGCTGCATCAGTAGCTACTAATGCTGCACCAACAGCAGTAGGCTCAACTGGAGCGCGACTAGGTTATATTAAAGCAGGTCGATTTGCACCGTATACGCAAACTCCATAATTAAGTAAGAGGACACTATGGCAAGAGAAAACGAATTTAAATTCCGCAGTTCAACTGTAGAAGCCAATAAAGATATTCATGCTGGCTTTGATCTTCAAACTGGAGATTGGGAAGCCAAACAAGATATTACACAGTATAAGGAAGCAGCTAAGCTTGAACGCGAAAAAGAAGCGTATTATGGTCGTACTAAACAAGGCTATCGTAAACTAGCAACTATCCCTGATATTGTAGCAATTAAGATTTTGCAAGAGCATCATTTAGACTTGCATGATCCTACGTTTATGCAGGATCCAAATAACCTTAAAAAGCTAAAAACAATCTTGATGTCTGAGTATTCTGATTTGGTAGTCAATACTTAATTAGGAGGCCAAGCATGGCAATGACATACACAGAACTTGTTGCTAAAGTTCGTAGCTGGGCTAACCGGGACGAAGAAGTAGTAAGTGATGACATTATTAAAGACTGCCTTAAGTATGCCGCTGACAAAGCGTACAGGAAACTTCGAGTACCTCCACTAGAAAACGTAGCTATCTATGATAAGACTTTGTTAACTGCTGCAACAACGGCGGCTACTAACACTCAGTCTTCTATTACAGAAATACAGCTACCCTATGATCTTGTTGAGTTTATTCAAATAAAAGAAGTAGATAGTAACGGTCTTTCAACTAGAGTATTTAATGAAAAAGTAGACATTAGAACATTTAATGACACTACAGCAGAAAAATATTCTAATAAGAATTACTGGGCTAGGCAACAAAACGTTTTATACCTATCTCCTGGATTTGGAAATGGTAACTTACAAAACCAAGCTAACACAATAGAGCTATATTATTATCGTAGACTCCCAGCACTTAATGCTGTATACTCAGTAACAGTTCTTAACTACAATGCTGGCTTTCTTACAACAACAGGTGCAGGGGCTGGCATAGCCAACTCTAAACAACTATATTTTAATAGTAATACAGGAACAACAGCTTATGCTACACAAGCTACTGCTCAAGCGGCAGACCCTGCTGGTACTGTAACTTCTACTTACTATATTGGAACAGCAACACCTAATTGGCTACGAGATGAAAACGAGCGTGTTCTTTTATTTGGTGCATTAGCTGAATTGTTTTCTTATGTACAAGAAGACGATCAAGCATCAAAATACTTACAATTATTCATGGCAGAAATTGTTGAACTTAATGACGAAGACGCTAAACGAAACGCTTCAGGCGGTAACCTACAAGTAAACTTTAACGGGCGAGGGTTAATTTAATGACAACACCAGCGAGACCC
>Ga0208645_1002652_pt1 | contig 14035 bp, 14 predicted proteins | sample VirMetDEL_Sep_01_FD_184519 | JGI IMG/M metagenome (GOLD analysis project Ga0208645, IMG submission 184519) | Aqueous microbial communities from the Delaware River and Bay under freshwater to marine salinity gradient to study organic matter... | ecosystem: Environmental > Aquatic > Marine >... | reverse complement strand
CTTTTCTTGAAGCCTTATCTGTTCCCGCTGATAACCACGGTTGGCTGCTTCTGCGTTGGCTTCAATCTGTTGGTTGTATGCCTGTTGAGAAGCACTATACTGTTGCATTTGCAGGTTGTACTCATAGTCAGCCTGCTGTTTTTGGATTTGATATTGTTGTTGACGGACCTGTTCCTCGTAGTTGGCTGCTGCCTGTTGCTGCTGATATTGAGCAATAGAAGAAACAGCACCGACGACAAACTGGCCAATCGCTACGGCGGCGGCTGGGAGACACATGATGTTAGTTTAGCAAATTCAACATAAGTAAGGTTTTGTGGTCCGACAGACACATATCGAAGTCTCTTAAACCCAAGAAGGTGAAGAAGCTTCATGTGCATTCGGTTGCGCGGATCAGCTATGTTGTGGAGAATGTCGTAGGAGGTTTGTTGATCGACCCATTTCTTTGCCTCCTTAAAAAATAGTTTGGGATACGGGCGGAGATAGTCTGTGGTTAGCATCCAAATACTTCCGCTATGGGCATCTGTTCTGGATACCCCCGCCATCCCACAAATTTGGTCTTTGATGAGAAAGGTTATGGGCTCATCAGATTTGTAAAACGAAACGGGCAGAGCTACGACTGGATCGTAACCCCACCCGAGTAATTCGTTGCGATCATCCGCTTGGAGGTGTTTAGCAACAAAAAAAGAATCTTCAATTGTCGCTGGGCGGATTTCGTGGATCATACGGCTTTGATGCCTTTGTTGTTATAGGTGCCTTCCCAAGTCATGGTAACAAGGGCAAGCGGGAATGGTGCGTTACAAATAACTCGCAGATCAGCATCCCTTCCCTTCGCCATGATGGGAACAATGTTTTCTGCGGTGCGTAACATAGGGGCTTGGTTAAAACCAGTCAAGTCGGAAGTGATCTGAGGAAGAGTAAGCTCAAACTCATTACGTCCAGGAACATTAAGAGTAACCTGGAAGGGACCAGACTCGTGACTATAAAGACGGACACGATGAACAATAGGTGGATTCAGTTCATCAGCCACTTTGTCTTTTTTAACATAGAAACCAGGGAACCGGGCATCAGCGGTGATCTGATAACCAAGAGCAAACTGCTGACTGGTTTCGTCGTTTGGTATCGCCACATAGTACTGCTGTCCTACTGGAGCACCAGCATCATGTTGGAGATCTAGATACTGAACATAAGCAGCATCAGTCGGAGTAATGAAAACAAGACAAGGCTGAGCATCAGCAATATCAGCACCTTCCTTGAAGAAGATACGCGTTTCATCAGCTCCAGCATCATAAGAAGTTTCAGGATTATAATCAAAGAGATCCATGCGGAGATCCACATAGTCCCCTTCAAATAAAATTGCGCCACCTGCGCCTTCGGTAAGAAGGTTCATTTGACACAAAGCTACTCCGTTGTCTGTTTGGATAGCCATAAAGACTTCATCCTCAACAAACTCCATCATGCGGATCTCACCGGGGAAGGTCCACTTAAACCAAGACGCCATAAGACGCTCTTGATTCTGAGTATAATACCGGAAGAGATAAGCAGAGTTAGGTTCTTGGATAGAACGGATGCCAAACACCGAAGCACTCAACGTGTTGGTGATGGCAGTAATACCAGTAGGAATATAAGAAGGAATAAGCTTACTAAGATCTGTCTTTAGGGGCGGCGTGTCGATGTTAATCGTCAGCTCAGTAACAGAAATAGATTTGGAGTTTTGTTCCGTAATGACCAGGGTATTGCCAAGGTCAACTGGTTTAACGTTGTTGCTATGACTAAAGGTAGACAGGGCATTCAATTCAGCCGTAGCTGGAGAGAACGCTTCCGTCCGTGTCTGCAACATATATTGTGCGTTGTCGGCAAAGGCCAGCAAACCAACAGGCTGCTGAATAGCATACCGAAACTCAATACGAGTCTTAGAACCTGCCGATAGGTCAATTGGATCGCTATCGACAATAGTAATAACAGTAGACGGATAGAAATCAAGGAAGCTTCCTGCCTGTGAACAAACAACGTTTTCGTTGCTCATTAGGACAAGACGGTTCTTGAAGAATGAGATGCCAGTAATCCGCTCATTAACAAAGCTAGGACTTAAGGCAGACACCTCATCACCCACAGTACGTTGACCCCAATACTGCGTAGCCCAAGTGCTACCAGAAAGAGAAGCAGAACCAACAGTATCAATGGTAAACGTGTCCCCTTCAAGGTTGGTTACAACATCAGCTGCGGTGTAGTTACGTCCAGCACGGACAATACTCACAGCAGTAATCTGACGGTCATCGTTAATGGCAGTAACCTGAAGACGAAGGTTTAATCCGGTTCCATCATAGACCGGGAACTTCTGACCAATACTCCAACGAGCGTTGCCATTGCTGGTTACGCTAACAGCAGTAGGAATACCAGACACCGTTGTGGAGGTGGTATAAGCCGCAGCAGCAGCCTCGGAAAGCTCACGGAAGGTATAAGTACCATCAGCCTCACGGATGAGCGCATGGGGCATTGTGGTGGCATCTACGCCAAGAGAAACGTCCGGTCCAATGGTTTCAACCCAAGTACCAGCACCCTGAGCAGAGCCATCGCTGGTTTCAAACTCAAGATAATAGTCATCCTCATCAGCCTCACCTGCTCCAACACGAAGAACTTCTCCGTCAAGGAATTGATCAGGAAGATTCTCAACACCAGACACAACGCCTTTGTAAGCAGTCAGACCAGTACCCGAGATACTACCTGTTGCTTCAAGGCTAAAGTCTGCGTTGTCTGCCCGGCGAATGTGGATGTGGTTAGCAACACCCGTGGCAACGTAGTTGGGGTTACCATTAATCGAGCTAACAAGAGCATTGATAATGGTTTTAGTGTTTAGTTTAGATCCAGAACTAGATGGACTATTATAGGTAAAATCAGTACCATCAATAGTAACCCGATAGCTGGTGTCATACGCAATGGTCGTCAGCGTCACATAACCAAAAGGTACTTGTGCTGCTGAGTTAATACCATCATCCTCAACAAAGACACTACGGTTCAGAACAAAAACGTAATCGTTGATCTGAAGAACTTCAATGTCTGATGAGTTTGTGTGGGACGCATAGGTCTGGGCAGAACCACTAAGGGCATTTAAAGTCTGCTCAACACCGCTTTGACCATCCCACAAATTAAGTGTGCCGTCTTCATTGATTTGAAGAATCAGCTTATCGTCATCGCCTTTGGAAATAAAAAACCAGCTACCACCATTATCAGCATTTGCAAGACGCCGAATCAGCTTAGTGCCTGGACGCTTTAGTAATCCAAAAGTAGGGTCGGGGTAATAGTTATCGCATTCTCGGAACTGACCCGAAAGCATCAATGAGTCAGGCTGTTGCGATACCCCACCAATCAGACCGACGATTCTTTGTGAGATAGCAGCCATGATTATCGAGCAATAGCGCGGAATGGAGTATAGCTGATGTAAAGATTCTGGCCGTTCTCCTGACCAAAGATATTCACATCAGAACTGCTGGTATCATAGGCCAAGCAGTTAGCACGAAGAAGAGCTTCGTCTTGAGCATTGAAGGTTACCATTTCTTGGGAACCCAAAACCCGTCCAGAGAACACACGGGTAGCACGTTGAGTGATGTAGTCCTTAAAGACCTGAGGAAGATCAGTAAAGTCAAACTTCCACACAACATCACATTTCACTTGTTGTCCGGCAGTAAACGTGTAGGTGTGCTTTATCTTATCGTAAAGCTTGCCATCACGCAATACGGTCTGGTATTTCTGATTGTTAGCAAACTTATTATCCGAAACCTGGAGTGCTGTTGACGGAACAAAAATAAATCCATCATTATCAGCAGTAAAGGGATAGGCAACCTCCGTATTGAAGTGCCAGCCTTCACCTTGTACTTCTCTATCTACTTGCTCAAGAACGTCAAGAGCAATAGCGATTTCGGGGTTAGCGACATCTAGGCTTACCACCGGGGCTTGCCCGATGCCACTAAGCATCTGGTTAATAGCTTCTAGTTGAGTAGTCATTATGGTCGGGCAAGAAAAAAGGGGGCCATAAAGACCCCCGCATGAACGCATGAAAGAAGGAATCAGACGTTACGGAAAGCACCAGCCACAGCAGGACGGACAGAGCCGCAACCGTAGGCAAGGCGTCCCACGATCACATCGCCTTGATAGATCACCTTCGTGTCGGCACCGGTGGTTTGCACGCTGGGGCCAATAGCCTCAACGACACCAGCAGCGTCACGGTGGAAGATCAGACCACAGCTGTTATCGAAGTCACCGCCAGGGCCATCGCCGTAGTCGTTGTTCTCGCCAGCAGCAGGAGCCTCAATGGCAGTGCCAGCAGCAGAACCGTAGTTACCCAGGAAGGGAATGTTGTTGGACTTACGGATGGAGATACCAGCGATCTCATAGAGACCTTCACCGCTGTTCAGGGAACCCTGGCTACCGCCGAGCTCACGGTTCAGGATGTTGGTATCGACTTGGCTGATCAGAGCGTAGTACTGACGGGGGCTGAGGACAGCAACACGACCCTCTTGAGGGGCAGCCACTTCATCCAGACGGGCAGCAGCTTCAAAGAAGCCATCAACCAGTGCCTGAGCGTCATACTCGTTACCAGCACCCAGGTTGATTTGGAAGCCACCAGGCTCGCCGGTCACAGGGGCAGTAGCAGCAGAAGCTTGATCCAGCACGCGGAAGATGCGGCGGTCATAGTATTCTGCGAGGCTCTGGCCGATTTGACGGGCGATGGGGCCACGAATATCGTACTGGGCCAGAACTTCATCAAGGTTGTCCACGAACGCGGAGGCGACCAGCAGGTCATCCATTGCGATGGTGGTCTCTGCCACGTTGGGGTCACCGCTGCCCAGGATAGCATTACCAGGGGTGTGGTAACCAGCCGACACGCGACCAGTGTGAATGAATTGTGCTTCCTTGCCGTTCTTGAGGGTCCGGTTCATGACCAGGCCCTTAGCAATCGTAGCGTTACGGAAGGCCTCATAGACCTCACCGGTGAAGAGTTTCAGGAACAGAGCCTGAGTATCGCCCGCGCCGTTAGCCTGGCCGAGCTGAGTTACAGAAAAAGTCACTTGTCTTTAAAAGAATAAGATTAGGTTGTTATTGTTGCGAGAGTCCCGGGAAAAATTATTTAGTTGTTGGGTTGCCTTTCGTATTGGGTATCCACCGCAGCGGGCCAATACTCCAGTCATGACTGGGTTTTTTACGAGGTTATCCCGTCCTCAATAGGCATGGGGGACATTGCAGTCCCCACGATCTGTTAGAGAAGATCGCCGCTTGCAGCCAGGCGTTGTTCCACGTCAAGGCGATAGGCAGGGTCATTCCGATAACGAGAATCAGAAATTGCCCGAGCCAGTTCTGCTTGACTACGGAATCCTTTGACAGAATTTTTCACCGACTTTCCAGACATTCGTTTGCCCTCAAAGCCTACACTATCTGTGTAACGTTGATTGAGTGCATGGACTGCAAAGAAGATGGCATCCTTATTGCCACTATTGATTACATTATCAAAAGCAGCAACTTCATCTGGTTTTAGGTTGTCTGCTGCCCAAGCAAGAGTTTCGTTATAGGCAGCCTCACCACCAACCGAATTAAGAATAGCCGTTGCATCAGCATCAGACAGTTGCTGTTGTTGGATGGGCGTATTCTTTTGCAGTTCTAGATAAGCATCAATGAGTTGCTCAGACGGCATCTCCTTGAGCTTTTGAACTGTCTCTGGTTTCAGTTGGTTGGAGTTACTAAAGTATTCGTCAGAAGCTTCTTGGAGAAACTTGGTTGCTTCGGAAGTAGCATCTTCTTCGACAGTCTCTTCGGAAGTATCTTCCGTTGAATCGCCTTCTTCAGTACCTGCTTCTTCTTTCTTTCCAAGTTTGCTTTCCAGTTCTTTGTATGCCTTTTCCAAATCCTCAGCGGATTTGAACTTACCGGCATAACGCAGCTCTGACTCGGCGTCGTTTCGAGCTTGTTCATATTTAGCAAGATTGCGTTCTTCTTCTTCGGCAATCAGCTTATCACCAAGCTCCACAAGCCTCGCTTCCTCTGCCTGGCGGGCTTCGGTTGCTGCGGGGTCGTTTCCGTCAAAAGTGATTTCAGCCATAGGAGTGGTTTAGTGGGTGACGAGGGTAACTTTACCAAGACCAGGACTAACAATCCTTTTCTTGGGTTGGGGTTTGACTTTGTTTGTTTTTACCGTAGCTTTGCCAGCAGGCTTCCGCTTCGGCTCAAGAGAGGTAACGGTTGCCTTAGGTGCTTCGGTAACTTCAAAGTCTTCAGGATTCAGGGGCTGGTCGTTGAGGTCCAGCGGCAGGTCCGGTGACGACATTACTTACTTGTGCGAGAGTTTCGGCAGCAGCAGGGTTCTTAGCAGGATCCATGAGAGGAGACTTAGCAAAGTCGCTAGCCTGGTTCATCATGGCAGCTTGCATCTGTTGCTGTTGTGCTTGCTTCATTTCATTGTCACGTTCCTCAGCTGTCTTAATAAGCTGAAGCGGATCAATACCTTGAGCAGCAGCAAGGCGTTTGATAGCTTCATCAGGGTTGATGAACTTCATCATGGCCTCAGGTCCAAGGGACTGAGAAACAGTTTGAAGGAACATCATCAGTGATTCCCGATCCTGACCACGACCGATACCTTCGATACCAGCAATGACAGTTGGGAACACAACACCCTTAGGAAGTTTAGGCAACACACCCGAACGTTGCAACACAAACATCTTCCGTTGAAGATACGGACGCAACAGCTCAGTGGTCAGGTTGCCATAGATACCACCCAGCTGTTCGTTAAGTTCTTGCTGGGTAGCGCGAATCTCTTCTGCGGTAGTACGTTCAGATTGACGTACCGTAAGAATAAGAAACGCTTCGCTCAGCCGTTGTGTTAGCTGAGTGATCATTTGATATGCCGTTGAGAAGTCAGCCTGTTTGGCTACTTGAACCACGGACACATCTTCTTGACGGCCTTGGATAATTGCTCCGTTTCCGGCCTTTGCCAAAGTAGCAGGCTTAACGGTAGCAGAAGGAGATACCAGAAAGACAACCTTAGCAGAAGCAGCGGAACCTTCGACCATGGCTTGCATGAGTCCCTCAAGCGACTTAAGGTCACCGAGGTATTCTTCAATGCGGCCACGTCCGTAGTCTTCTCCATCGACAATGTTAAAGCGAAGGGGAAGCCAAGGGGTCGTGTTCTTTGGAGCTTTGCCGTAGCTGTCTTCAATGATCTCACCGTCTACTTCTTGACGCCAACGCCATTGGCCGTCGGTGAGTTTGGCCCAAGTATAGACCGCAGCCTCATCTTCACCAACAGTAACATCAACAGAAGGAGTAGCAGTGTTGTCATCTACTCGATTGATAGAGCGTTTTGGCTTTTGAAATTTTTCAGGTAGAAATTGACGGTTGATTGATTCAACAGTAACGATCTCGGTGGGCTGACCATCTCCATCACGGACGACCACATAGCGGTCAAGAGGGTACAGTTTTACACCACTCGAACCCATGTAGACCAGGACATTCCCGGTTACAATCAGATGCTTCATTGCCTGATGTAGGACCACTCGGTCCTGTGATTCGGCAACGTGTTGCATGATAACCCGTTCCATTTTGGACAGGCTCAAGTCGATCTCAGATTTGATCCGAGCATCTAGATTGGGGTCCGAGGCGAGCTTACCGTCGTTGATCTGAAGCTTGAAGAACGTAGCCGTTACAGGAAACAGGCTAAGCATCAGCTTCGAGGCCATGACGTTCGCGCCTTTGGCACCGATTGATTGCCAAGGAGTGGGCAGCTTCTGACCGTTAATTACACCCGTAGGAGTAAGGAGGTAAGGAAGACTAAGGCGAGCACACTCCCTAGCAGTATCAAGAAAGATCGTTCTGTCGCTAGCGAGTCGGGCGTACCGAGATGCGGCAGACGAGTTTTCCATTTAATTAGTTAGGGACATTGAGACCCATACCGCCAGACAAAGAGCTTGCGGTAGGAATCTGTTTAACTCCATACGTAGTTTTCAGAGAAGTACGAATGGGGCGCACACGTTGAGGAGTGCGGGTATTAGTGGAAGGGGTCTTTACAGAAGCAGCTTGGCTAGTAGAAATTGTGCCGAGTTGTGCTCGACTTTGTTGCTGACTTTCAAGAGCAGCAATTCGAGAGTTCAATTTAGCCTCTCTAGCAGAGGCTGCTGCCCTTTCACCATACAAATCTTTTGGGTCAAACTCACGGCCCTGCTGTTTAGCAAGCGTGCGGTAAGCAGCTCCACCAAACGGGTTGTTAGGGCCACCATCATAAGCACCAAATTGTTTTTCAAAGCCAGCGGACCCTTTCTCGTCGTATACACTACGAACATAGGAAGGATTAAGAGATGCGGTCATCAAAAGGGGGTTGTATCCAGATTTATTTTTTGAACTTTCTAATGCGGAACCAACTACTCCTGGAGATGCATTGGCTAAACACATAATCTGTTCCTCCGTTACTGAGCAGTAGGAACATTCAACCCAGTAGTCTGCCCGGAGATAGTTCCAACCTTAGGCTTAGGGGCTTTGAATGCACTAGCGCCTTTGGTCTTGTCTTTAGCTGATTTGGTTGTTGCTTTGCTTTGAATAGTAGCCACCTTCTGACCAGCACTAACAGGCGGCGGCGGAGGGGCAGGAGGAGCCGGAGGCGGTGGGGGAGGCGCAGGCATCTGCGGCATCGGAGGCGGGGGAGGCGGGGGAGGAGGAGAACCACCAAAACACATTGTTCTAATCTCGATTGGTTTTTGATTTAAGATACTTAATGACCGCAATAGCCCCGGCCTGGAAAGCTAGTTCCCGGTCGGAGATATTACAGTCAGGAAAGCGATCAGGATACATTTCTTCAAGCTCAGCAATAAGCCGAAGAAGGTCTACCTTGCCCCCAACAACCATGGTCAGGGGCAGGGCATCCTCATCTAGGTAGGCCATTTAGCCGTATTGTGGAAGGTCAACGTTACTTGCCTCGAAAAAGGCAGGCATTCTGGCTCTTTGCGTGTCCTTAAGACCGGGGGCCTTACCACGCTCATAGAGGGAATCGGATTGATTCATCCAGAAGTCTTTGTCCAAATACTTGTTCTTGTTGGACGAAAGAGAATCCATCACCCATCCAACAGTCGCTCGGCGTAAGCGATTGAGGCTTGATGTGGACTTGAGGCCCAGCTCGGAGCAGACCATCGAGTGTATGGCGACGTGCGTTTGCTCGTCTCTGCTGATGTCTGCGGCTGTGCTGCGGATTCCGATGTCTCCATTGAATCGGAAGAAGGGGAGGATGACGAAGAAGACACTGCGCTCAAGGATAGCTGCTTTCAGAATGGGATGCTCTGGTGCGTCTAGCCAAGCCTTGAGGATGTGCTTTGCTTCATCTTCATGCTTCTGGTTTGCACCGTGGGCATCAATGACATAGTTCAACGCCTGGTCATGACGCTCTTCATCCAATTGATTAGAAAGAAGAGCCTCTCGTAGACCAGGAGTATTGGGTAGTTCGCGCTCAAGTCCCTGCTGAAGGAACTCTCGCACAGGAAGTTCTAGGTGGCGGAGGCCAAGGGCGCGTTTAAGTGCGTCCTCAGCCCCTTCAACCACCTGTCCCTTTTGAACAGCCAGAGGCGTCCATTTACGCTTCCGGCTGACAACTTGATCGTAAGGCGACAGGATTTGGCTCATTCTCCGCAGGGGATACAAATTTCGTTTTCTGGTTTGATTTTGGGACAGCCGCAATCAGGATCAACTTCTTCTTCCTCAAAGCCAAAGAGATCACGGAAATCCTCGTCAAGAGCGGCGAGGGCGTCATCCTTGGATTGAGTGTCAGGCATCACCTGAAGGGAATAGTAAAGACTTGTCTGAGGAGAATAGATCCACTCATAGATAAAGTCTCGGTCATAAGTCACAACATCAGACCAGCTGTTAAAGCTGTATCCATGGAAGAGCAGGGTGTTCTGGAAGAGACGGATAATACCATCAGCCACTTCCTTGTAGGCATCCCAGCCCACCTCAGAGGCGATCTCTACATCCGGCGGGTAGTCATAAGACTGGACTCCGAAAGTCCCACTATCCCTATCGACGTGACGACTGATAGGAGGGGCCAACTCTGGGGCAGCAGTATAGCCACGCAGGTCGATGTTGTTATAAGAGCAGGAAGCCGTAGGCGCGATAGCAAACGCCCGGTCCATGTTGTGGAGTCGAGCAATCTGTGACGCAAGCTCAATGGCTTTTGCAAGTTCAGATACAAGTCGATATGCCGGAGTGTCCTCCGGTTGATGAGAGTGGAATTTGGTTAGGGCGTTTCCAAACTCTTTATAAGTTACGCCGTTCTGGCAAAGGAAGTTAGCCAGACCAAGAATCCCAAGACCAACTTGTCGGTCAGTCTCGGGGGGAAGGTATTCACCAGTTTCCCCCACACCTGTTTTGGCGTGGAGGTCAATAAGACTGGTCATCCCTTCGGTAAACGCTTCAACAAGATCCTCGCGTTTGCAAGCACCAAGGTTGACATGCTGAAGCAGACAAGTGCCACGACTGCGGAGATACACCTCAAGGCAGACATTGCCGTAGATGCGATTCCCGAGAGAGTCATGGCGGATCTTGTTAAGCCAAATGTCGCCCTTTTTGATTCCTTCAATAGTGGCGTCAATCAGCTCATCGCTGGCATACTTGAGGAAGTTTTCATCAATATCAAGACAACGCTTAACCCAAGGCAACTCAGTACGAGAAGCATTGACAAACTCAAGTGCATCACCATGCGTATAATCGAGGTGCAAAACGCAAGCGCCGTTCTTGTAATGGCCGCCCCTACGAATGACTTCGTTAAGAGTAGAATAGATACGGCCAAAGGATACCGGACCAGAAGCAGTCAAGCCCTTACCATTTTCATGCCCCTTGGGGCGCAGCTTGGAAAGGTGAACGGCAACGCCTGCTCCATTTCGCAGGGCGTGGCTGACGTAGCGCCAGCTGGCCTCGATACCTTCCGGTCCCTCCATGCTGTCATCGACAACAAAGACAGTACAGGACACCGGCAGGCGGGACTCTGGGTTGTCAATCCAATTTTGAACACGGCCAGTGCGTGCAATCTTTTGTGCGATCATTGTCAGATGAGGTCGTCGAGAACAGGAGGTTGGTAGTTTGGTCCCTTCAATACTTTTCCATCGTCACGGCGAAGGGGTTTACCGTTGACAAGTTTGCTCATGTTCGATTCAAACACTCGCGTCATTGCGGTGTCTAAGTCCCAGCCACGAGCAGCTGCAAATTGATAACAAACAAAAACAAGATCAGCCAACTCTTTGAGCTGATGGACTTTGTTTTCTTCAAGCCTGCCAATAGGGCTAAACTCAAGATCAAAAGCTTCGTCAAACTCATTCCACTCTTCTTTAATAAGAGCGTGTTGAAGCTCATGGACTACTTCGTCTGTGGTGTTGATCGGTTGTTCCATTGCCAACCGAAATTTGATGGCTTGCTGGAGCAGCGGTTCCATTTAGGTGTTGCGGGTTTGTTGGAGTTGTTTGATCTTACGTTCAACGTAAGCCTTGACCTTTAACCAATCATCCATTTCGGATTCATAGTTTTTAAAACCAGCACGGCAAACGTACTTTACCACGTTCCCTGCCAGGTAGTCAAGCTCTTGATCAATGATAAAATCCCAGACTTCAATCGTCCCCCTCTTGTAATGAGTCGGACTGTATTTTGTTGTTGAAGAAGTCACGATAGGCAGGGTTGCGTCTAATTGAAAGGAGTTGGAGTTCCGTAAGTATTCTTCCCAGAAGTCCTGGTCGAAAGGCGAGTCGGTCGATTCGGAGTCGGACTCCAAGAATTGTTTGACGGATTCGTAACTGGATCCAGGTTGGGATACCGGACAGAACGAGGTAGAAAGCGTGGAAGACATTCGGGTCAATGACATAGATCGTTAATGCAATAAGACCTATGTCGAGTCCGATGATGATGGAGGGGTCCATAGGATTGGCTCCTTAGTGGTTGAGTTGTACTCACCAGGCCGGAGAATCCGGGCGAGACGAGCATTACGGATGGCGTCATCAAGGGAAAGACCTGCCTTTTCGTAGGAGGTCACCACAGCTTGCCATGGGTCTTCTGCCTTGGCAAGTATCTTTTCGGCACCCTTTGCGCCAATTCCAGGTACGCCCTTGTAGCCGTCAACTGGATCACCCGTAAGGCACTGCCGCCAAAACCAGTAGTCAGCTTCTTCAGGTGTTGTAAAGACCAGCTCATCCCCATTGAAGAGATGACAGCTGATCTGTTTCATGTCCTTGTCAGGAGAAACAAGAATAAAATCGCTAGGATCGAGATGACATTCCAGACCCAAAGCGTCGTCTGCTTCGAGGTTTTCATAACGGATGGTCTTGTAGTTGGCTTTACACCACTCAAGTAACCGTTTGTAACCTACCGGTTTCCGCTTGGTGCGTTTGCCCTTGTATTCAGAGTCAATAGTCTTGCGGAAATTTTTGCTGTCAGAAAAGAACAGCAACACACGGTCGGTTTCAAAGCGACGTTGTAAGCGATCAATCTCTTGGGTGAATGCTTTGATAACTTCTTTAAAGTTACTAGCAATAGTGATTAGATCATCACCCCAATCAAGTTCGATCTCATTGACCTGACAAGTGCGGTAAGCATAGAAGTCAGCATCAATGCGGAGCTCTGGTTCAATGACAATCGGCCCAGGTTTCTCCGTCCTTTGCTTCCCCTGCGAGGGGGACTTTGAGGTCGTAGTATTCGCCCGCTTGGACGATTGACCATTCGAGCGCGAACTTGGTGTCATTGATTAAGTGTGGTTGAACAGCGAGTTGAATTTCGTCATGGATCCACCCGAGCCATTGGTAGTCAATGTCCCAGTGGAGTTTCTGACTTTGGAACCACTCAAAAAGAATTACGTTCCAACGTTTGCACACAATTGCCCCAGCACTCTGTAAGAGATAGTTGAGGGCAGCATGTTTTTTCCCTTGTAGCTTGATTGGTCGGCCATCCAAGCCAACAAGAACGTCAGCGCGAGCAGACTCATGAACAGACTTGAGAAGATCATCAAGGCCGGGGATGGCCTTAAGGAACTTAGCCCTAATCTCTTCGCCAAGTGCTTTAGCTTCCGTTTCATTGAGGGACTTATTGAGGGAAGTTCCGATCTTGCGATCAGATGCGCCGTAGATAAACGCATAGGTCAAGGTTTTTACTTCTTTACGAGTACAGCCAACTCGATCTGCATTCTGTTGGTGAATGTCTCCGTTGACTACAACGTCAGCGAACGCACCACCATCAAACTCAGCGAGATAATGACCAAGCATCCGCAACTCCAAGCCGGAAGCATCGGCAGCAACCTGACGCATATTGCGACCAGGACCAAATAGTTCACGACAACGAGGGTCTGAACTCGTCTGGCCAAGATTTGGTCGGGAATGCGCGTTGCGACCGGTGTTGGTTGCAAGCTGGCAAGTATGGTGGATCCTTCCTTGGTTTGTGACCATTTTGAGCCAGGCGTTGGCTCCGTCACTGAGTTGTCCGAGGGCTTTTTGAAGCTCAAGGATGCGAGCAAAAGTTGTTGCCTCTTCGGTATCAATTGATTGGAGGACTCCTTCGTCAATCTTCGGTGCTCCGGTATCTGTAAATTGCTCAGGCTTCCAATCTCTCCAAGTAGCAAACGCAAAGGCAATGTGTTGGCGGCTTGTGGGATTGAACTCCTTAAGCTTGGTAAAGGAAGCGCCCTCAAAGTAACCCTTTGTTTTGTTGTTTCGCTTTGGGGTCATAATGCCACCATTAACATAGGGGAAGGTTTCCCTCATGTGATCGGCAAGCTTGTCCATCTCTGTTCTGAGAGCGGATTCAAGCTTCTGAGCTTTGTCAACGTTAAAGGGCCATCCAGAGGTCTCCTGCTTAGCCATGATGTGGGCTAAGTCATGTTCCAGTTTGATGGCATCATTAAAAAGAACAAGACGGTTCTTGCCTTCTTTATTCTTTTTGTTGACGAACATATCTTTGAACAGGGATTCACAAACGTGAACGTCCTGCTCGCAGTAGTCCTCCATTTCTTGGGACCAATCAGACCAGTCGGTAGTCTTAC
>Ga0208645_1002647_pt1 | contig 14051 bp, 33 predicted proteins | sample VirMetDEL_Sep_01_FD_184519 | JGI IMG/M metagenome (GOLD analysis project Ga0208645, IMG submission 184519) | Aqueous microbial communities from the Delaware River and Bay under freshwater to marine salinity gradient to study organic matter... | ecosystem: Environmental > Aquatic > Marine >... | reverse complement strand
GTCGCGCGAAACCCACGACAGAATGTTCTGACAGTACCTTTTATTTTTATCTAATTCTTGCACGACTTATTCTGAATGCTAATGCTTTGCCAAATATTTTTTTTAAATTCTTATCAACAAAACTTTTTGAACTTTCCTCAAATGGAAATGTTTTTCTAATTTTTACAAACTCTTTTAAAAAATACAATAGCTGAAGTTTACCTCTAGCTTTTTCTAAATATATTTTCTTATCTTTAATAAATCCTTTTGGGTTGTTTAGAATTTGTCTTGGTCTTCTGTTTGCTCTTATTCCTTTTGAACCTAATCTTATATTGCTAGTTGGTATTGCAACTCTGCCACCTCTAGCTTTTTTAATTCCTCCAGTAGCTGACTTTGTAATTACATCAAACTGCCTTCCATCAATTGTCTTTTGAAATACAGATGATTCAAGTTTTTGTTTAGTGGCTTTTTTAAATTTAAATAATAAATTTGGAAATCTTCTATTCCTAACAGTGAATGCTTTTGGAAATATCTTTTTAACAATATGATTCTTTAATTCAAAAGCTGTTTCATTTAAAGTTGACCTGGTTGCATTTGGAACCTGGGTTTTTGAAAATCTATTTAGATTTTTAGTAAATGATTTAAGATTTGAATTTATATTTATTTTTACTGTCATGTATGCTATGTCTTAATTTATCTAATGTTTTGGTCAATACCTACACTTTAGAATTATTCTAAACTGCATTTGCCATTTATCAACAACTCTCCATTGAAAATAAAACTTGACCAATTTGAAAATAAGATAAAATCAAAGTCACAAACTTTATAGAGTTTGTGACTTTGACTTTTTTAATCATAAGTATTTCCTTAACTTTTTAGATCCCTCTAGCCTAGCTAGATCATCTACGATTGCTAAAGTAATTTTATCTTTTGCATTCCTTCTAGTATAGATCTCATAAATTCCTTTACCTTCTTTGTAACCATTCTCATATAATCTTGCATTGATGAAAGTATGTAAGATGGATCTATTAACAATTAGCCAATGCTTTTGTAATTCAAAACATATATAATCAGCCTTCCCTTTTAGCCAGCCTGGATTACCTTTAATATCAGTTCCTTCAATCCATGTGTAATCATCCTGAAAGCTAATATCTAATCTGCTAATTCTTTTTCTAGCTTTGACATCAAACTTGAGCTCATGCTCCATTGAAATAATTGGTAATATTCCTTTAACATCCCAATGCTCAAATCTATTTTCATGAACACTTGCCTCTGACCAATTCTTTAAATGTTGATTAGCAAATTGTTTCTCAACTACTGTAAAATCTTTATACTTCATTTCCCCACACATCCCAGCCAGGAGTTTTTTGCCTAGCAAATAATTCTATTCTTGGGAGATCTCCACAGAGCTCCACTATTCTGTCTCTGATTTCATCAGGCTTTTTACTATGTTGTTGTCTAGGTGATACTATTAATCTTCTAACAGATTTTGATTTTCTTTTTATGGTTCCTTTTTTTGCTAATAAACATAATTCCTGATTTGCTCTAGTCCACCATCCCATCCCTATAAAATAATTACTATTATTTTTATTTGTTTTTACCCAATTAAAACCAACTGTTGAATATGTAAATCCCCAATGTTTTATTAAATCTAAACTTTGAGGTAACATCTGATCTAAAACCCATAGAAATAATACACAATTTTTATCTGCAATATCAGGTACAGGAAGTTTTTTTATTTCTTCAAAATCCATTACTGGATAATGTCCTAATGTATCTGGATTCCTACCTCTACCTTTTTTACTCCAGGTTACATGATTCCATGGAGGATCTGCATAAATAATATTATACTTTTTATTTAGGTTTAGCATAGCCAAGAATTTGTTTGAATACTCCATCCTCATAAATCAAATGTATTTTTACATCATCACCTGATTTAGAATAGTTTGATTTAAGTCTTGTAAGTTCTCTGGTGCCATCTTCGTTTTTGTCCATGTACCATAAAGATCTTGTTGCACCTTGCCAGGCTGTAGAACCTGAGAATTTATGAGCACTCATTCCTGAAACTGATGGATGTCCTGAGATTAAAATTGATACTCCAAGCTCAGATGTGAGTTGACCTAGAACAGCTTTCATAAAATAGTTTACATGAGCTCTTATGATCTCTGATCCACCAAATACATCTGATAATGTATCTAATATTAAATAACCTATCTGATTGTTTTTGATAAAATTATAAAGCTGATAAAAGAATTTACCTTTTTTTGGCTCACCATTTTGATCAAAAGTAATTAATAAATTATCATGTCCAATCCTGGGAGTGATGAATAAATTAGAATTATTAGACATCATTGCAAAACCAAATTGAACTTGCTGTTGTCTTCTGGAGATCTCGTCTTTATCTTCCTCACAGAATACACATAATGTTTTAACAGCTTTAGTTTTAGATCCACAGAATGGCAATCCTTGGCTTATGTGATTAGCTAAAGATAGTAAAAAAGTTGATTTACCAATACCACCAATTCCATAAATGTTAGCAATGGTTCTTTCCATGTGCCAATCCTTCCAGATCCAGGATCTTTCAGGGATCTCATGCATCATTAATTGATTAGCAGTGTATGTTTCTATTTCCTCTGCTGATATTTGCTCTGCAAATTCTAGATCTAAAACACCTTCATTAAATCTTTTTAAAACATATTCACACTTATTCTTGAGCTCAGTTTCACCTCTACCTTCTTGCTCTAAAGTCATTCCTGGTCTTGCCTGAGCTTTTTCAAAGTATTCTTTTTTAGAGAATGCAAATAATGTTTCAAAAGATAAGTTATTATCCTTCTTGAGTTTGGCAAAATTTTTATAGACTATTTTTTGCATTAAAGTTTCTCTGCCATCCTGAACTTTGCCAATAATTTCATTGGTATTAATATCAGATGTGTTTTTAATCATTGGAGTGACATTGCCTTTAATCCTTCCATGAATTAGATCTAATAAATTCTTTGATGGCATGGATGGTTTTTTACCTGGATCAATAAAGTTGTAATCCCTGGTAGGATAGGCAACTACAAATCCTCCTCTGCCTCTAATATCTATTCCTGGAGCTAGGTTAGTGGTGTTTTTAATTTCTATGTCCTCAGGTTTTCTAAAATAAAAATGAGTTCCACCTCTTGGAGTTTTAGCTTGTAAAGTTTCATCAAAGTTATCTGGGATAAGATTTTTTAATTGTTTTAGACTTTCATAACCATTGATATTTTTTATTTGATCATAATCAATATCCACCACAAAAACATCATCAGTCCTAATTCCAATTTGGTTAGCTTTACCAGATCTAAAATATTCAAATATTTCTTCTGAGTCTTGTTCTTCAATGTTAGTCCAATCTTTTAATATTGGTCTTTTATTGTTGCATGGAATAACAATAAAATTTTTGGCAATGTAGCTTTCAATTGCATTTTTAAAGCTGTTAAGTTCTGTATCGTCTAGAGTTTGATTTTTGATTCCTATATTCATTATCTGCTTTCTCCAATTTAGATTTAATTGATTTTAAAGAGACCTTATGCTTTTGCATCAGTGGAATATCATCCACTTTATGCATTAAAGTCTCTAGCTCTGTCCTGGTCACTTCCAGGACAATGTAATATTTATGATTTTTTTCTAAGCTCATATTTTTTTAATTAGCCCAGCGATTTTTAGATCGCTGAGCTTGGTTATTATTAACTAAAAAGGAATATCAGAGCTCTGAGACTGAGAGGCATTTTGTTCAGTTCCCAAAACTTCAAAACCCTCAGGTCTAGTCATTTCTTTTAAAAAGACAAAATTAGGAATAGATAAATTCCTTGTTTTATCTCTTTCAGAAACTTCCAGTTTGATCCCTTCATATTTAAAAAGAAATACAGTATCTGATTGATTAGATCTGTTTTCTAGCCACTGAGCTACAATCCTTTGAGCAGATTTGTATGTAGCCACACCATCAAAATTAAATAATCTTGTACCTAAAATTGAATTAAAGCATGGTATTTCTGCAAATCGTCTCCAAGGTTTTAGTTCGCCATTGGCATCCATCATTGCTGATGGCTGTTGAGCTGGAGTACAAGCTCCATTAACCCAGGCATCCATCTTTTTTTCTGGTGGTGAGTTATCACCTTTAAACCACTGAAAGCCAGATTTAATATTGTTAAGATCAAATGCAATCTTAGTATCTAGATCAAATTTGAACTCAACTTTTTTATTATCTTTGTCATTACCCATGAAGGCATCTTTGGTTACCTTGTAACCGATATATGGAGTAATTTTTTTCTCCACATTTATATTTGAACTATAATTTGGTAGTCCACTCATAACATCAACTCCTTGTTGTTATATTGTTTTGTCATTTTTTAAAAAGTGTGCAAAATCCCTAAGCAAATGACTCAACTTACAGTTTTGCATTGCAACTAGCTGTTACAATTCGTTAAATTTTAATTCATTAATATATTCTTTGTCACTTTCCATGTTCCATTGGAATATATTATTATTAAGATCCTTAGCCTTCTTAACAATTTCAATACAAGGCTTATCATGATCTAGAACTAACTTTTGTAGTTTGTTCGTGTCCTGAAGGATCCTCTCCTTTAGATTCATACAGCTTACCTCCTTCTATTTCATAAGTGATCCTGTAAAGTTTTTTGCTATCTAAATCCTCAATTAGATACACAAATGGATCATTTTGAAATTTTGTTTTAACAAGCTCTTTTGCCTCCTGGTCATCATGAGCCTCAACTTTAATTTCTCTGTAGCTTTGCATTTCAGCAAAGTTCATTTTAAAGATGTACTTTTTTTTAGATCCCACCATAAGCCTCAGTTCCAAAATAGTTTCTATATTGATTTTTAACTTCTGCCTCTAACTTATCTGATCTATCCCATTTTTTTGATGGATAAATTAATTTGTAATAATCATCTAAGTTATCAAAAGTCTTACACACATTTTCTATAATCTTGATTGTGTGAACTGCTGTCTCAAGACCATAGTAAATATCTTCTCTAGTCATTTCCTGGATGTCATATTTTGTTTTTGATGCTTTAACAAAAATCATTTTCTTACCAGTAAATTTATAATAGATGCCACCTTGGATTCTATTATCCATTTCAATTTGTCTAATCTGACTGGTGGCTTTCCAATCAATTACCATGTCTTTAGTTTCCATATCAGTAAAACCAAGTAATGGTGTTGAAGTATCTTTTAATGTTGCTGTATGTCTAGTTTGTAATTTGAATGGTTTATCTTTTGCCAGCTCCTGGTAAGCACTAAATAAATTTCTAATTATTCCTGGAGCTTTACCTTTGCCAATCATTTTTTCTAATTCTTTTTGTCTTTCATCCTCAGTACAATTTTGAAATATTGTATTAGCAACAAATTCTTTTTCTGTAATTTCATCAACTTGATCTGGAGTTATTTTTTTTTCTAATAACATTCCTAAAACTTTTTCTGAAACTTTACCTCTCTCCAGGTTAAGATTAGATTCATCTTTAAAACCCTGGAACATTTTTTTGCATTGTCCAACTGGATCATTTCTAAATCCATTTATGCTTGATGGTGATAAATATTTTCTACCGAATTTTTCTAATGGTGATTTCATTTTTCGCTTTCTATTTGTATGAATGATTTTTCTTTTTCGCAGTAATCAATAATCTTATTTAGATCTGCTATAGGATTATTTTTATTTTTATAACGAACCAAATATCTAACTAAATTTGATTGGAATGAATTTAGTTTATTTAATTTAATAAATAACCATGGCTCAATTAAAAAATTTTTATAATGATCTCCATTAACTTGTTTTGGATCTTTGCATTCTTTTAAAACTTTAATTATTTTTTTTAAATTTTTTACATTAATCATTTAAAGCCTTAACTAATTTTTGAAGTGTTTCATATTTTGGTGAAACTTTATTTTTTTTAATTCTGTAATAAGTTGATTGGTGTACTTTTGATGAAAAGCAGAGACTGTCCACACTTAGTTTTTTTTGTTTTCTAAGCGATTCGATTTGCTCAAATTGTTCTTTTAGGCTCATGTTTGCCAGTTGCATAAATGCCATGTTTTATTAACTAAGCATTTTAAGGGTTTTTACAAGCCTAAATTACTTGCATGCATGCGAGGATTTGATAAATTAAACCCATGTTAAAAATTAATGATCTTGTTTGGTTAAAGCAAAGAGATTTTTCTGGTGGTGATACTTGGACTCTTGGCAGAGTAAAAGGTTTCACTAAGAAAATGATTAAGTGTGAGGATTTAGCAAGACCAGAAGTAAAACAAAGCAAAAATGGTTTTGGTAATTTCAAGCCTAGCAATGTCATTAAATTAACTAAAAAACAAAAAAAATATATAGGAGACATGTATGACAAAAACTAATGTTGAAAAAGTAAGTGTTAAAATGGACATTACTTTTAAAGATACAAATAAAATACATTGCAATAACCAGGTTGAGGAATGGTTTTTACAACAATTTAAAAAATCTGGTGCTAGTGAATATGTAGAAATTAATTCTATGAGATGTGATCTATTTGATAAATATAAAAGTTTAACAGATGGATCTATTCAAATTGCAGATGTTATGACACCATTAAAAGATCATGATATTTTTATAGATATTGAAAAAAGATCTAAAGTAAAAAAACATTGGTCAGATCTTACTATTCAAGAATGGTACGATTATAAAAATGGCAATTCCAATATTGAAATTATTGAAGGTAAATAATGAATATATTTTCAAAATTATTTTTTAAGTTGGAAAAAATTATGAGCGATCTTTTTGGGATCGCTCTAATTTTATTGATAGGAATTTTACTTGGTAAATTTTCTATTGCAGTTTTATCAATGTTATTAGCTTAGGAGGATTGATGAGAAAAAAAAGAGGAACCTGTGGAGTTTGTACTTATCGTTTTACTTTAACTAAAAATAATTGTTTGAGAAAACATGGTCATAATAATGAGCCAGCTAATATAGGTTGTGGAAAAAGAATAACTGGTTTTTGTAAAGGCAGTGGATATTTACCTACTGAAATTTCTAATGAGTCTTTATTAGTTGCCAGAAATATAAGTAGAAAAAGATATTTAATTTGCAGAGACAAATATGGAGTTAATGATTTTTTTACTACTATTTATTTTGATCATATTATTAAAGACTCAATCAAAATAAAAAATTGGAAACCAAAAGAGGGAGAGGCTAATGTTACAAATAACTAGAATAGTTCAAGATGATCTTAAAAAATCTTATTATGTTGAAGGCTTAGGTAAGTATCTTGTTTGTAAATATCATGATGATAATCATTATGTTATTTTTAAAAATACAGATAAAAATTATCTAACCAATTTAACATTTAAAACTTTAGATGATGCTTTACAAAATTTGCATGACAGGATGATTGATCATTCTGTTTATTCAGATTTGTGTAAAGATAAGCATGGTACCAGATCTGCTTGCACTTCAGATGATGTTGAGATTTTCAAATATGGAACTGAGGAAAAAATCAAAAAACTAATGGAGACTGTTTAATGGCTGATTATCAAATTAATAAAAGATTGGATGAGGCTAAGACTGGTAACTACTTAATTAAAGTTACCAATATTGGTCAGTGGAGGCAGTCTAAATTTTGTTCTTATGAATATTATGTGACTGTTAAATACCTAATCACAGATGTAAACAATCCTAACAGAACCACTGGAGTTATGGCTCCAGGGTTCGGAGCTAAACCTATTGAGCTGAATAAAAATAGGGAGGATAGTTTTATGTTCTTTGATTTTCAAAATTTTGATGATGAGTTGTTTAACAAATTATCAATGCGTATGAAGTGGATAAATGAAGAAGGCTATTACTTAAAAGAAGGGAGGAAAAATGGCTGAACTAAAAGAACCTCATTTTGAAATTATTGATTCCAATAAAGCTAGAGCTCATGAGAGAGCTAAGAAGGATCAGGAAAAAATGAGGATTGAGGTTAAGGAATTTGCAGAGACTTGTAATGTTCTTGATCTTCAAAAAATGTTTTTATTTGTAAAAGATCTTAGGAGGAAATCATGACTTTTACTTTTGAAAATGAGATGAAAAAGCTAACTAACAAATTGGAGGAATCAGTGGCTGATAAACAAAAGATCTATGTTCTTAGATATAATGAATATTCCTTGGATGGAATGTTTGTTACTGCCTGGAAAAAAGTTTCAATTAGATCTAATAATTTTGACCAGGCAAAAGAAATTGGTGATAACCATTTCAAAGATAATAAAAACATTAAATTCAGAGAATGCATCTGCACTAGCAATGATGTTGGATTTAATGAGTTTTATGGTGATGTGCCAGTTATAAATGTAAATCAAAATGGAGTGAATAAATGAAAAAAATACTTTTGATTTTAACCTTATTAGCTTTAGCAAATTGCTCATCATATAATCCTTTATATGATCCTAAATCTTCCATTAATGGAGGTAAGTTCTTTTATGATGATCTTGAGGATTGTGAGACTTTGATTAAAAGACTTGAAGGCTTTTTTGAGGCTGATATAAGATACAAGAGAATTGATAAGTGTATGGAGCACAGAGACTATTCAATTCTTTAAGTTCCCTTCCTATATTCCTGGAGCCTTTAGTGGGCTCCAGGTTAGAATTAATATTCCATATAACAATTATAACAAAGCCTAGTTTTTTTAGATAAGTCATCAGCTCTAGCTACCAAAACATAGCTATCACTATTTGACAATTCCTTATTACACTTCTGACAAGATCCGACTAAAAAAGAGCTTGGTGGCTTTTTGCTTTTTCTTTTTGGTTTCATTTGAAAATATTACCTTTCCATTTTCATCAACATAAATAATTCTTACTCCTAATTTATTTTGTATAGATTTTGATGGTCTATAAATCAACTGACCTTTTTTGCATCTGCTTTTTATTTTAGTTTTGCTTACCCATGAGCTCTTTCTCCTGGAGCCGAACTTCACATCATAAAAAGAGATCTCACCAGTTCTTTTGTTTAGAACTAAAATATCAATAAAGCCTAATCCCATTAATGGAGTGAATACCATGTTATCTTTATCTTTAACAAAATGAGCTATAGCTGTGAGCTCTGACAACATTCCTTTTTGTTTTGGGCTAGTGTTCTTCATGAATTTTTTCTGGATCTTCATTACTTCTATGAACCTCTGCTAATAAACAATAATTACAAACTTCTTTTTCTGGAGTTCTTGGATCTTGTTTGCAAGATGCACAATAAACAACTGTTGCTTTTTTAAGTACGATAATATCATATTCATCACTCATTATGGACTCTCATAAAGCATTTTAGAAAATTTCTTTTCATCTTTGAGTTTCTTTTTTAAATTTGCATTTTGCTTTTTATATTCCTCTATCTCTAATTCTTTTTGATCAATTATATTTTTATATCCCTGGATAGCTTGCTCATGTTTTTTATTGAGCTCTTGTATTTCTTTTTTTAATTTTTCTATACTCATTATTTAGCTTTTATAATTTTTTCAATAGATTCTGATCCATCTATATTAGTAGTTATTTCAGCCTCAACTTGTCCACACATAAATTGTTTATTATTCATTTCCATATTTCTCTCAGCCTCTCTTTTCATTTTTAAACATGTGCTAAGACTGTCCTGGATTCTGTGCTCAACTAATGAACCATTAATAAAAAGACATAATGCAAAAACTAACTTGATCATTAATGAGCTCCATTACCATTACTAAATTTAATATCTCTTGTTGCATCTTTTAATTTTTCTACATCTTTTTTTAATTTTTCAATTTCTTTTTCAAATTGTTCTAGCATGACACCTGTATGAATATTTTGGTCTAAAAGTTTTTGATGTTTTTCTAATTGACCTGACATGTATTCAATTAACATGAATTGCTCCTGGTCAATTGGCTTTTGAGCTGATGCCTCCAGGAGATCTTGCTGTTGCAGTTTATCTGCTGTCTCCAGGTTGTTTAATCTTTCAACAATATTAAAATAAGCGAATAGTCCTGTGCAGATTATAAAGATTAATCCTAAAAGATTTCTAATTGGTAAACTTAAAGTTGTTGAATCTGACACTCTCATTTGCTTGCTATCTTACCTTTATTTGTACCCTTCTTAATTACATATTTCTGAGTACCATGAGCTCCTGTCTCAACTTCTTTCCTTAAATATCTAAAGATATTCATCTCTTTAAATTTTCTTTCAACTTTTTTTGCAAAGCTCTCTAATGTTTTAGTATCTCTCATTTTTTCTTAACCTTTTTTTTAAGTTTAGGCTTAGATCTAAAACAATCATCCAGCCAATCAAAGCACCAATCTACTCCAGCAAAAAAATTATAAAGAAATTTGTCTAACATAAAATCACTGTTAGCAGATTATTTCTTTTGGTCTAGCTACCTTCCTTGACCTCTATATGCTTTCCTGGAAAATTTTTTATTAGGGTTTTTTGAGTGTCTTCCTGGTCTTTTTCTTGGAGACTCTTTAACATAATTGGCAACTCCAAATAATGGCTTTTTCTTAGCCATTATTTATTACCTTTAAATTTTTTAACTGTATTCACACCAAAGCTAGCACCAACTATTGTAAGTATTATTATCCAAAAGTAATCACTAGCATATTCTAAGATCTCCCAGCCTCTAAGCATAGACTCCTGAAATGCTGGAACGAAATGTGCTAGAAAAATTAAACTAAATACCACAACTAACCATTCATCCTTGTATGAGCTCTCTTGTTGTCTTATTTGCTCAACAGATACAGTTTTAACTGCCTCTATCTCTTTGGCTTTTATAATCTTATCTTTTTCTATTTTATTTTTAATTCCACCTACAACTTTTTGAGTTATTAATTGTGTTAATGGATTATTAATTAATTTTAATAAATGAATCATTCTACTACCTTGCCATCTTTCCATTTCATTTCTGGTAAACCATTGGAATATTTTTTACCATCATAAGTTAAAACTTGTTTTCTGTTAGATCCTTTTTCATTGTAGCTAACATGAACCCAACCTTTAGATCCATCATCTGGAGAATAATACTCCAGGATTAATTGATCAAAATCCACATTGTTTTGTAGCCAGTAAGCTATTTGAATATTTGGAACTCCAGGTATTTCAAAATCCACAGCTTGTCCTTTAGCATGCTGAGAAGTCTTTTTAGATCCAATAGCCTCGCACAATTCCTCAGATCTATAGCCTGAGCTTATTATAACTGGCTTACCATCAAAATGAGCTCTAGTTGGCTCTAAGATCTCATAACATAGATCCTCTAAGTTTTTTATATCACCAGCTCCAGGCTCGTTTTTGATACCTCGCCTGGTCGCTGTCATTGACTTGGTAAATTCCTCAAGTTTAAAATTACGACTAAGTTGCATGATTAAAATTTATTTAGATTTGTTATTTGGTCAAGTTATCCATTCCATTTAAAAAAGCCTACAATGGCAGTTATCAAGCCACCAATAAAAAATAATAAACCTACAGCTCCCTTGCTTTTGTTTACATCTGCTTTTAATTCTTTAATATCTTTCCTCATCTCATCCATGGTTTTAAACAAGGTTTTCATTCTTTCAGCACAAACTTTTTCATGTGAGGATAATCTAAAACCCACCATCTCTGATGGATCTATTGTTTTTAATCTGGTTCTTTTTTTAACTGTCTTTTTCATTGATCATTACTTCGTTACAAAAATAAGTTACATATAATTTTTCATTGTTTATTTGTTCCTCTTTTAACTTAGCGAAATTAATGGTCAACTGTGATCCAGCAATAACACACTCTGTCCAGGTGTGATAAGCTGGTTTAATTGTTGCTGTGTTGTTACAAAATCCAGTGATGGCTGAGCAAATACTAAAAGCCAAAATGAATTTCATTTTATGGCTCTGTAGGAAATTGAATATTTCTTACATCCTCAGCAGTCATGCTTTCAGTAACAGTTCCTGGGAGATCTCTTAAACTTTGTCTATATGTTTTAAATCCAGCAGATAAAGTTGAACCAGTCTCTTTAGCTTTAATTACTTTCCAATCATCTTTAGCAAGTAATCTGTCTCTCTTTTGTCTAAGCTCAGCAACAGCTCTGTCTTTAGCACCATTGTTCCAAGCAGTTTCTTCAGCTTGTCTTTGTGCGATTTCCTCTGGTGTTAGAGGTACTTGTATTCCATTTACTAATTTGTGCATAATAACTCCTTTATAAATTAATTTACTCCGAATAGCAATATCTGACCAGAATCTATGTTGCCAGATTCTATTCTAAACTTAAATCTTGTTAATGGTGTGGTTTGATTAAAATATCCAGCTAAATATTGATCTGTAGCACCAGTACCACCATAATTACTTATTCTTGCTAAAAAATGTTTCACAAATGTATCTGATGAGGGATTGAAAATATGTAAGTAACCACTTAAACATTCATCATTTGCATTTCCTATTGCTTCATTTTGAAATTGTTGAAAAGCTGTACCTTGTGCTTGATCTCTATCGGTTCTATAACCTAATCCAGAAGAAGCACCATTTTCGTCATGAAATGCTCTAAAAACAGTAGATGTTATTGTTTGATTATAATTAGTATTTGTTCCTGTATCAGCTTGAAACTCTAATCTTTTATCATCAGTTTCAGGGTGGATATTCACAAAATAAAAAATGTATTCCTTATATGTACTATCAATACCAGATGTGAACTCTATACTAGCACTAGAACTAGCAGTAGCAGTTGAGATATGAGTTAAGCTACCCAATGAACTTATAGAACCAAATTGAGTTACATCTTTTACTGCTCTGTCGTTTAGTTTAATTAAACTCATTAATCTCCTTTTATTCCATATAGTTTTATTGTGCCAGAATCTATATTGCCAGATGTCATTTTAAATTGAAATCTTGTTAATGCAGTAGTAGTATTAAAATACCCAGCAGAAAAAACCCTAAAAGAATAACCATTTGATTCAAAATTTTGAATATCTCCTAAAAAATGCTTTACAAATATTGATGAAGATGGATTAAAGATTTGTAAATATCCACTAGCATTTTCGCTATTACCATTACCAATTTCAGTTCCTATTCTTTGAAATGCTGTACCTTGTGCTTGGTCAGAACCACTATCATAACTAATTTGTCCTACAGCACCTGTTTGGTCATGTCTTGCGTAAAAATAAGTGCTAGTAATAGTTTGATTGTAATTAGTGTTTGTACCTGTATCTCCTTGAAATAAAAATACAGCAGCATCATTTTGAGGGTGGATATTAATAAACTTAAACACATAAGAATCATAAGTAGAATCTATCCCAGATGTAAATGAAATAGATGCACTTGCACTTGCTGTTTGGGTTGAAAGTAATTTTAATGCTCCACCACCAGGTACACTTGCAAAATCAGTTACATTGGTTACTGAAGTATTATTAACAGCATCTGCTGTAAACACTCCACCTGTTGTTAAATTATTTCCTATTGATAATGCTATGCTCATAAAATATATCCTATCATATTAAATATAAAAAACTTTGTTTTTTCTATGCTCATAAATTAACTCCCTGATATTCCATATAGTTTTATTGTGCCAGAATCTATATTACCACTAGCCATTTTAAACTGAACTGCATCAATAGCTGATGTTGTGTTTCCATATCCAGCAATAAAATTATTTGATGCTCTTGGTGCAGCACCTGTTTCATTCATAGTACATATAAAATGTTTAACAAATGTTGTAGAAGATGGGTTAAATAAATATAATTCTCCAACATCACACTCATCATTGTCAGCACCTGATTCAAGAGTTGTTATTTGAAATGCTGTGCTTTGTGCTAAATCTCCACCAACATAATATGAAAAACCAGTACCATCAGCTTCTGTATGAATTGCATAAAAATGCGTTGAAGTCTTTGTAACATTATAATTACTTCCACCATCTGTACTAAAATTAAAACTAAATTGGTTATCATCAGAAGAATTGTGAATATTAATAAATTGAAATTTATAAATAGGATAGGTGCTATCTATTCCACTTGTAAATGATATTGAAGCTGAAGCTGATGCTGTTTGTTCAGATATTAAAGTCATAGCACCACCAGCTGCTGCATTTTCTAATTCAGAAATACTTGCAACTGAAG
>Ga0208645_1002646_pt1 | contig 14052 bp, 7 predicted proteins | sample VirMetDEL_Sep_01_FD_184519 | JGI IMG/M metagenome (GOLD analysis project Ga0208645, IMG submission 184519) | Aqueous microbial communities from the Delaware River and Bay under freshwater to marine salinity gradient to study organic matter... | ecosystem: Environmental > Aquatic > Marine >... | reverse complement strand
GATTTGTGGATTTGTAATAGCGATGGACTTGGAACTGACCAAGTTGCTGGTATTTCAACCTTCAACAATAGAAACCTTGCAGATTATGTTGGTTACAGCAGCATTACAACTTACATCACTCTGACTGACAGTGCAATTACTGCAGTCAAGGGAAATGTTGCTATCGCAAGAAGCAACGTCAGTTTTAGTTGATAAATAACAAAAAAGTTCTCTAAAAATGGCAGCAATAATCACTGACCAGCTTCGTATCTTGAATGCTAAGAATTTTGTAGCTGGAGTTCAATCCAGCTCGAATTCTTATTATACCTTTATTGGTTTGCCTGATCCTGCTGATTATCAAACAACTTGGAACACTGATCCCCCTTCTCCAAAGGATAACCTGGATCAGTCAAATGATTATTATGACACAATGATTGCATTGAAGAAAATCAATGCAAGTGATATTAGTCAAGTTATTAAGAAAACAACTTGGCAGGCTGGAATTACTTATGATATGTGGAGGAATGATATTGATAGAGACAATCCTTCACAACCATCAGGTGCATTTGATATCTATGATGCAAATTATTATGTAATGAACTCTGATTTCAGAGTTTACATTTGTCTCTTCAATAACGCAAATCCAGAGAACAACTATCAAGGTGGTCCTTCACTAGATGAACCAACCTTTACTGATTTAGAACCAAGAGAAGCTGGCAACAGTGGTGATGGATATATTTGGAAATATCTTTATACTATTCAACCAAGTCAAGCAATTAAGTTTGATTCCACTAATTATATTCCTGTTCCAAGTGATTGGGATACGAGTTCCGCTAACACAGCTGTAAGACAAAACGCAGCTATCAGTGGTCAGTTAAAAATTGTTACTATTAAAAATAGAGGTGTTGGATTAGGAACTGCTAATAGAACCTACACCAATGTTCCTATTCTTGGAGATGGTGAAGGAGCAGAAGCAACGGTTGTTGTTAACAATGATTCAAAGGTTGATTCAATCACAGTTTCAAAAGGTGGTCAAGGATATACATTTGGAACAGTAGATTTAGAAGCTGGAAGTGTTCCAACTGGAACCACAAAACCAGTGTTTGATGTTATCATTCCACCCCAAGGTGGTCATGGTGCTAACATTTACAGAGAACTTGGAGCACTGAACGTTCTTTCTTATTCGAGATTTGAGAACGATACTGAAAACCCAGATTTCATTACTGGAAACCAGTTCGCAAGAGTTGGAATTATTGAGAATCCAAAAGCTTATGGTTCCACTCAAAACCTTTCTTTGGATAAGGCAAGTTCTGTTTATGCACTTCGTCTTACTGGAGCTGGTTACAGTGAAGCTTCGTTCACTGCTGATGGAACAATTACACAAACTGTTGGTGTTGGATCAACAGCTGTTGGTCGTGTGATTTCTTATGATCAGATTACTGGTGTTTTGAAGTATTGGCAGGATAGAACAAACAGTGGATTCAACTTTGATGGTTCACAAAACGCCAATCCAACTTATGGATTTAGAGAGAACCGTTTTACCGCCGATATTCAAGGTGGTGGAAGTTTAACAATTGTTGGTGGAAGCACAAATTTGGCAATCAACACTGCTTTCCAGGGTGTCTCTACAGTCCTAAATAATAGGACATATTACCTGGGACAAAACTTTACTAACGGTGTTGCTCAACCAGAGGTTGAGAAATACACGGGAAATATTGTTTATGTTGACAATAGACCTTCAGTTACAAGGTCTTCGTCCCAAAAAGAAGATGTAAAAGTTATCTTGCAGTTCTAACAAATCATGCCACAGGAAACTAATCTTAATGTTGCTCCTTATTTTGACGATTATGATGTAAACAGCAACTATTATAAAGTTCTTTTTAAACCAGCATATCCTGTTCAAGCAAGAGAACTGAATAACCTTCAGTCGATGCTCCAAAATCAGATTGAAGATTTTGGTAACCACATCTTCAAAGAAGGTGCAAAGGTTATTCCTGGACAACTGACATATAATAGAAACTTTTATGCCATTCAGGTTGACTCAGAATATCTGGGGATTCCTGTTGGTCTTTATGCTGATCAACTTGTTGGAAAGTACATCAAGGGACAAAGTTCTGGTGTAACTGCAAAGATTGTTAGCTATCTGACAGAAGAACAATCAGAAAGAAGTGTTTTTACCTTCTATGTTGAGTATAAAGAATCAGCTACTACTGACTTATCAACTCAAACCTTCAGTGACAATGAAGTTCTGATTACACAATCAGATATTTCTTTTGCAACAACATTCATTTCGGCTGGAGAAGGATTTGCAAAAGCAATCTCACTGAACGCTAATGCTGTTGGTTCATCCTTCGCATTGGAGAATGGTGTTTATTTCATCAGAGGTTACTTCGTAGACGTTTACAAACAACTTCTGATTCTTGATCAATATGATAATAGTCCATCTTATCGTGTTGGATTTTTAGTCACCGAAGAAACAATTTCTTCCGATGTTGACCCAACACTAACAGATAACGCACAAGGATATAATAACTATACAGCACCAGGTGCTGATCGTCTCAAAATTACAGCAACTCTTACAAAGAGGTCACTGGATCAAATTGAAGAATCTACAAGTTTCATTGAACTTGCAGAAGTTCAAAATGGTCTTCTGAGAAAGATTGCTTCAAACACAGAATACAATTATCTTGGTGATGAGTTAGCCAGAAGAACTTTTGATGAATCTGGTCACTATTATGTGAGAGCATTCAACACCTCTGTCAAAGAGAGTTTGAATAATGGATTTGGTAATAGAGGAATCTATAATCCAACTCAATTGACTCCTGGTGGAAACACTCCTAGTGAAGATTTGGCTCTTTACAAAATCTCACCAGGTAAGGCATATGTAAGAGGTTATGAAGTTGATGTTGTCGGACCAACATTCCTAGAGTGTCCAAAACCAAGAACCACAAGAACTCTTGAAGGTCAGGGAATCAACTTTGCTTTTGGTCCTACCTTCACTGTTAACAATTCCACTGGTGCACCAACACTTGGATTTGATACAACCAATATCATCAGTTTGAGAAGTTCCAGAGTTGGAACTGATCCATTAGTTGCACCTGGTAAAGAAATTGGTGTTGCAAGATTCTATGATTATGTTTTAGAATCTGGATCATATGACACCACGTTACCACAACTCAATCAGTGGGATCTTACTCTCTTTGATATTCAAAACTACTCTGATTTCACAGTTAATGAACCAGTAACACTCACTACTCCAACTTTTGTTAGAGGTAAACAGAGTGGTGCAACTGCATTCCTGAGATATGATGTTTCAGCAGGAACAGCTTTCACAGCTTATGATGTTAAGGGTGAGTTCTTCCCTGGTGAGAGAATCATCTTCAATGGTGATGACAATGATGGAAGAACTGTTACTGATTACACAGAATATGAGATTTCAGATATTCAATCAGCCTTCAGTTCTGTAGGTGTTTCAACATTCTCGGCTGATTTGATTCTCAAGCCAAGAACCACAATCGGAATTGCATCTATTAGTGCATCAAGTGGTGGTGTTTCGACAATCACAACACCTGGTGGTGGTTTCCCTGGAATTGTAACAGCAGGAAACGTTATTCAGTATTCAATTCCAACAAATGATGTTCCATCATTTGCAAGAGTTTCACAAGTCAACACCAACTCACTTCAAATTGAAGCTGTTGAGACTGTTACTGGATATAGAATCGGATCTCTTCCAACAACCACAACGGAAGTTACAGATTTGAGTGTTGTTGAATCCAATCTTCAGAGACAATCAACTGGTTCTAACTTTGCTTCTAACTCAACTCTCTACAGCACTTTCCCCAAAAAGAACGTTGCATCTGTTGATCTCACATCAGCAAGTTTGAGTATTAGAAAATCGTTTACCGTTGATATCAACAGTGGATCCACAACTCCAGTTTCTTCTGCGGTTAATGAGTTCTTCTTGGCATTTGATGAAGAAAGATACACTCTGATTAGATCGGATGGAACAACAGAAGTTATTACTGCAGATAAGTTTAGTTTCACCAATGGAAATCAAACTCTAACCATCAATGGATTGACTGGTGGTAATGATACTGGTGCAACTTTAACCACAACTCTAAGAAAGAGCAACATTAAAGCTAAAAAGAAAATCAATAATGTTAGCCAATCTGTTGTTATTAACAAGTCTTCCACAGCATCTTCTGGTGTCGGTGGAACAACTCTGAATGATGGTCTTGTTTATGGTACCTATCCATTTGGAACAAGAGTTCAGGATAGCATCATCTCACTGAATATTCCAGACATCGTTACAATTTATGGTGTGTTTGAGTCTAAGGATTCTAGTGAACCATTCTCCCCATCGATGACAACTGGATCACTGGATGGTCCTACTTCAACAACAAATGATTTAATTGTTGGTGATGAGATTATTGGAACTATCAGTGGTGCAAGAGCAATCTACATCGCAAGAAACACAGACACAAGTGTTTATTACATCTACAAAAACAAAACACCATTCCAAAGAGGTGAGGTTGTAACCTTCATTAGTTCTGGAATCAATGGTGTTGCAACTAACATCCAATCAAATGGTGTTAATGTTACCAAAAACTATAAGTTCTCAAACGGACAGAAAGGTACATTCTATGATTATGCAAGACTGATTAGAACAAATGATGCACCAACTCCAAACAGACAACTAAAAGTTTATTATCAAAGTGCAAGTTATAACGCAGCAGATGATGGAGACATCACAGTAACCAACAGTTATAGTGATTTCAATTTCACCACAGGAATTCCTACCTTTGATAGACAGAGAATTAGTGACTTTGTAGATGCTCGTCCAAGAGTTTCAGAGTATAACCCTACACCAGGTTCTCGTTCTCCATTGGAGTTCTTTGGTAGAACTTTCAACGGTGGTCAACACAGTTCCAAAAATGTGATTGCATCCGACGAAAACATGACGGTTTCCTATGATTACTTCTTAGGAAGAATCGATGGAATCTATCTCACCAAAGAAGGTGTGTTTAACGTCAAGTATGGAACTCCAGATGACAATCCAAAGATTCCTGAGGGTGTTCCCAATGCAATCAACGTTGCTAACATCTATCTTCCTCCTTATACATTCAATATCAATAACGCTCGTGTAACAACACAAAAGTATAGAAGATATCAGATGTCAGATATCTCTAAACTTGATCAGAGAGTTAAGAACCTTGAATACTATACTTCTTTGAGTCAACTTGAGACCAACACACTGAATCAATTCGTTCCAGACGCTAATGGACTGAATAGATTCAAGTCTGGTATCTTTGTTGATAACTTCACAACACTGGAAACTCAAGATCCAACAATTGGTATCAGAAACAGTGTTGATAGAAAGAGAAAGATTCTCAGACCATCTCACTATACAACTTCTTTCAATACAACAATTGGTAACACAACAATTGCTGGTATTGGAACAACCACAGCTGCAAATCAAGATTCCAGATACGCTGATATTCTTGGAAACAACATCAGAAGATCTGGTCAAGTTGTAACTCTTGATTACACCGAAACACAATGGTTGGCACAAGACTTTGCTACCAGAGTTGAGAGTGTAACTCCTTATCTGGTTACTTTCTATTCTGGTTCAATTAAGTTTGATCCAACAGTTGATGTTTGGATTGATGTCACTCAACTCGAAGTCAATGACGTTGTTCAGGAAGGTTCCTTCAACGCTATAACTGACATGGTTCAGGCAGAAGTCAGTGTGGATGAGGACGGTGGAAGAACGGGAGTTAGTCCTATTCAATGGGAATCCTGGGAAACCAATGGAGTTAATGTTGACGTTGATATGAGTTCTTCTCAGTCAACTTCAACTTCTACTTCAAGCAGACAAGGAACACAACAAGATGCAGATAACTTAGGTGTCGATCGTTGGGATCCAGCTGGTGGTGTTCCACCAACATTTACTGTTGAGGAACAATCTTCTTCTACTACCACAACGGTTTCGACAACTGTTACTGTTGGTCTTGATCAATCCAGAAGAGGAACACAATATACAGTTAATGAAGTCATTGACACTGAATCATTAGGTGATCGTGTTGTTGATCGTGAGATCATCAACTTTATGAGATCCAGAAATATTGAAGTAACGGCTCAAAGAATGAAGCCATTTACTCAAGTGTATTCCTTCTTTGATAATGTTGATGTTAATAACTTCGTCTTCAGCAAACTGGTTGAAATCGAAATGATTTCTGGTAGTTTCGTCATCGGTGAAGATGTAACTGGTGCACTTCCAAGTGATCAAGAAGCTGAGGATGAAGTTCAGTCAACCGCAGCAAATATTTCATTTAGAGTCGCAAATCCAAATCACAAGTTTGGACCTTACAACGCTCCAGAGGATATTTTCGATAATAATCCTTATAACAGAGATGTTGTTATCCCACCAGATTATTCTGAAACCTCGACTCTAATCAACATCGACACATTCAGTCTTGCATCTGAGGAATCACCACAATACGCTGGATGGATTTCTCCTGGAATGATTCTCACTGGTGGAACTTCTGGAGCACAAGCAACAATTACCAATGTCAGATTGGTTACTGATGCTGTTGGAACTCTGATTTGTAACTATCTTGTTCCTCCTTCTTCTAATCCAGAGAATCCCACTTTTGAAACTGGTCAGAATAAGTTTAGACTTACCAGTAGTGAAACTGACAGTAGAATTGAAGGAACTTATTCAACTTCTGCTGAAGAAATCTTCTACTCACAAGGTGACATGGACTTCCACCAGGAAGTTACTCTGTCTCTAAGAAACGCGGAAGTTGTTGTTGATGATAGTTTCTTTGAGACAAGAACAATCAGTGGAAGTGACACAGCATCAACATCATTTACAACTGGATCAGATTCTGGTTTGACTGGTGGATACACCGACCCTCTTGCACAATCCTTCTTTGTTGATGATCCAACTGGTGTCTTCCTCACTTCAGTTGACATCTTCTTCTTTGAAGTTCCACAGATTGATAGAACTCCAGTTTTTGTTCAAATTAGAGAAGTTGAACTTGGAACTCCAAATAATAAAATCCTGGCATTCTCCAATGTTAACATTGATCCAAGAACAATCACCACATCGGATGATGCGACTGTAGCAACCAATGTTAAGTTTGAATCACCAGTTTATCTGGAAGGTCAGAGAGAATATGCTCTGATTATTGGTTCAAGTAACACTGAATATTCAGTTTGGATCTCCAGACTTGGTGAACCCGATGTTACCACATTGGCTAGTGAATCTGGTCAGGTTATTGTTTCTTCACAGACACTTCTGGGTTCACTGTTCAAGTCACAGAACGCTTCGACTTGGACACCTTCACAGTATGAGGACTTGACATTCAAACTTTACAGAGCTCAATTCAGCTCACAGGGTTCCTTACAGTTCTTCAATCCAAACCTCCCAACCAGTTTGGAACTGATGAAGAAGGATCCAATCACGATGCCATCCAGAAACATCAAAGTTGGTCTTGGAACCACAGTTCAAGATTCTGGTCTTGTAGATGGAAACACTGTTATCCAAGTTAACACAAATGCAACTGGTAAGTTCGTTGGTTACGGTGGTTCTGTTTATTCAGATTTGGGAATCACCAACGCTGGTGTTGGATACACTCCATCTTCTTCTTACTACACCTTCACTGGTGTAGCTCTCACAAGCATCACAGGAAATGGATTGAACGCTACAGCGGACATTACAGTAAGTAATGGTGTTGCTATTGGTGCTACCATTAGAAATGGTGGTAATGGTTATAGAATTGGTGACATTGTTTCTCCAATCACCGTCGGTGCTGGAGTTGGAGCTGGAATGAGACTTTCGGTTTCCAGCATCTATGGAAACAATGAACTCTATATCTCCAATGTTCAAGGTGAATTCTCAACAAACGTTTCAGATACTTTGAATTACACCAATAGTTTAGGTGTAACCACAACTCTGAATTATTCCGTTGGTGGAGGTGTTGCTCCTCAAACAATCAGAGTTGATAATGATGGACAACACATGCAAGTGTTTATGAGAAACCACGGGATGCACAACCTTGGAAATAGTGTTGAGTTGAAAGATCTTCGTGGTGAAGTTGATACAACTCAACTCTCTGATAATTATCCAAACACCGCAACTGGAAGCATTCCAATCTACAATTCTACTGGATATACAACTTTCGAAGGAGTTGGAGTTGGTGCAACAAACCCTGGTTATGTGAAGATTGGTAGTGAAATCATTTCTTACACTGGAACAACATCAACATCTCTTACAGGTGTTACCAGAGGAATCGATAACACTGTTGTTGAATCTCATAATCAGAACTTCGTTGTTCACAAGTATGAGATGAATGGTGTTTCACTGAGAAGAATCAACACCACACATAATCTCAATGAAGTAACTGTTCCCAATCCAATCACTCTTGATACTTATTATGTCAAGATTGATATGTCAGATACTAAGGGAACAAATAGAACTGGAACAGGTTCACTTCCAAAACTCTTCTTCACTTCTTCAATAACTGGTGGTGGACATAGAGGTAAATCAACTTATAATGTTCCATTCGAACTGATTGTTCCTAACTTCAACACAATTGAACCTTCTGGAACTTCAATTGAAGCTTCGGTAAGAACAACTTCTGGAACAAGTGTTTCTGGTTCTGAACCATCATTCCAAGACAAAGGTTTCCAAGCTGTTACACTGAATCAAAACAACTTCTTTGATTCTCCAAGAATCGTAGCTTCGAAGGTGAATGAAGACGCTTATCTGGATGAACTTCCTGGTAATAAGTCATTCACTGTCAACATGGTTCTCAATTCTTCTGATTCCAGAATCACACCAGCAATTGATTTGGATCAAACAGCTGTTGTATTCACATCAAATAGAATCAACCAACCTGTTACCAATTACACTGAAGACTTTAGAGTCAACACAGTTGTTGAAGATCCAAACAGATGTTTCTATGTTACCAAAGAAATTCTCTTGGAAAACCCAGCAACATCAATCCAAGTTATCTGTGACGCATATCTAAACAACGACGCTGACATCAGAGCATTCTACGCTTTTGATCAGAACACTCTGGCTGAAGAAACAATCTTCACACCATTCCCTGGATTTGCAAATCAAGATAATGTGAATCGTCCTGGAATTCCTCTGGATTCTGCTAATAATGATGGAACACCAGATCTGAATGTTCCAAAGACTGACACATTCCTTCAGAATCCAACTCCAGCTCAATTCAGTGAATATAAGTTCACAATCAACAGTCTCCCATCATTTAATTCTTTCAGAGTCAAACTGATTCTAACCTCAACAAATCAAGCATTTGTTCCACAGGTTAAGAATCTCCGTGTTACCGCTCTTGCATAAAATGAAAAATCGATTTGTTCAGGTTACAAACCACGAAGGTCTACTTCGTGATAATGCCACTGGTGCAATTATCAACAAAGATCGAAGTGGTTATGAAGCGTATGTGGCTAACCGTGAAAGGTTAGCCAATGAAAAAGAGAGAATTAAATCTCTTGAAAATAATGTTGAAGAATTGAAAGGTGACATCACCGACATCAAGAATATGTTGTTGAGATTTTTTGAGGATAAAGATAACTGATAAATACAAGAAAGAGTGTGTATAGATGGCTCAACCCTCCACTAGACAAGAACTCATTGATTATTGTTTGAGGAAATTAGGAGCTCCAGTTCTTGAGATCAACGTAGCCGATGAGCAGATCGAAGATTTGGTTGATGATGCAATACAATACTTCAATGAAAGACACTTTGACGGTGTTCAACAGTGTTACCTTAAATATCAAATAACACAGGAAGATATTGATCGTGGAATGGCGAGACCACCTGGCGCGCCTTCCAATGGATCTGGAACGACTGGTATTGCTTCCACATCCGCAACAACAAATATTGTTGGAACTGCAACGACATTTACATATTACGAAAACAGTAATTATCTTCAAGTTCCTCCTGACATTATTGGAGTTAATAAGATTTTCCAATATGATGATTCCCAAGGTTTGAGCATGTCCAACATGTTCAACTTTAAGTATCAGTTATTCCTTAATGACATTTATTATTGGGGTCAAACTGATCTTCTCTCTTATTCAATGTCAATGACTTATCTTGAGACATTGAACTTCCTGTTAAACACACATAAACAAATTAGATTCAATCAACGTTCTGATCGTCTCTATTTGGATGTTGATTACTCGCGAGTCAATGCAGGTAACTTTATTATCTTGGATTGTTGGAGAGCAATGAATGGAACAGATTACACAAGAATCTGGAATGATTCATTCATCAAACCTTATCTCACTTCATTGATTAAGAGACAATGGGGACAAAACCTCATTAAATTCCAAGGTGTCAAACTTCCAGGTGGAATTGAATTCAATGGAAGACAACTTTATGATGATGCGGAAAAAGAGTTAGAAATTATTAGGGAGAGAATGTCTTCCACTTATGAATTGCCACCGATGGATCTTATTGGTTGAGGTGGTTAAATGTTAAATCCATTCTTTCTCAACGGTTCTAAAACAGAACAAGGATTAATCCAATCACTCGTCAACGAACAGTTGAGGATGTATGGTGTTGAGACATATTACATGCCTCGAAGATACATCACAACCAACACTGTAATTCGTGAAGTTATTCAATCCGAATTCAAAGATGCTTATCCATTGGAAGCATATGTTGATAATTATGAGGGATACACTGGCCAAGGAACTATTCTTTCAAAATTTGGAATTCAAGATCAAGATGATTTAACTCTGATCATTTCCAGAGAAAGATATGAGAATTATATTGCTCCACTGATTAAAAATCTTCCAAACATTGAACTTTCAGATCGCCCCAAAGAAGGTGATTTGATTTACTTCCCTCTTGGTGAACGTTTATTTGAAATCAAGTTTGTTGAACACGAACAACCATTTTATCAGTTAAAGAAGAACTACGTTTATAAACTTACATGTGAACTCTTCCGTTATGAGGATGAGGTTATTGATACAGATGTAGCCGAAATCGATGAAGAGATTCAACAGATTGGTTACATCCAAACACTCACAATGATTGGTGCTGGAAGAACGGCAACTGCAACAGCTGCTGTTTGTGCAACTGGTGGAGTTAACAGAATCACCATCAAAAACATGGGTGGTTCTTATGAGAAACAACCAGTTATTGGATTCTCTTCTGCTCCTTCTGGTGGTGTAACAGCTGTTGGTGTGGCATCTATTACCAACATTTACACCAATTGTAATGGTCAATATGGTGGTAAGATTGCTCACATCAATCTCATCAATGCGGGTTGTGGATACACTGAAGCACCTTGGATTACCATTCAAGGTGGAGGAGGAGTTGGTGCAGCTGCAACTGCAGGAATTGCAACTGGAACAATTCAATACATCACTGTTACAGATGGTGGTTCTGGATACACAACTGCACCAAATGTAAGTTTCCAAACCTTTAGCTTTGATGATACTCATGAATCATTTGATTCCAATGAATACTCATTTGATAATGATGGATCATTTGGAAGTGTAGCAAGAGCATACTCAGCAATCAACACGGCTGGTGTTGTTACCGCCATTTACGTTTCTTATGGTGGTTATGGTTACACTAATGTTCCACAAATCGTTATTGATGGCCCAACAGGAATTGCAACAGGAGTTGGAGTTGGAACTTACATCTTCAATGAAGTAATTACTGGCCAAACCTCTGGTGTTACTGCAAGAGTGAAGGAGTGGGAACCATCAACCAACTCACTTGAAATCTCCATTGTTGATGGAACATTTACACCAGGTGAAGTTATTGTTGGATCTGAATCTGGAGCCAAATATTCATTGAGTGTTCAAAACACAGATGATCTTGTTACACCATATGCAGATAACGATAACATTGAGATTGCTGCTGATTCAATTATTGATTTCAGTGAAACTAATCCATTTGGAATGCCCTAATAAATAAAGTCATAACTGAATCATAAAAATGTTTGAGTATTTTTATAACGAGGTCTTCAGATCCATTATTGTTTCGTTTGGTTCTTTGTTCAACAACATTGAAATCAAACATAAGGATGCTGCAGGCAACGTTGAAAGTGTTATTAAAGTTCCATTAGCATATGGACCTACTCAGAAGTTTCTTGCAAGAATGCAGCAAGAGGCTGATTTGAATCGCCCAGTTCAAATGACTCTTCCAAGAATGTCGTTTGAATTTACGGATTTGAGATATGATGCAAGCCGAAAGGCAACTCAAACAACTTATTTTATTAATCAAACCCCAGATGGTCAACAGTTGAAGAAGAATTATCTTCCTGTTCCATATAACATGGGATTTGAATTGTCCATTATGACAAAAATCAACGAAGATGCACTTCAGATCGTTGAACAAATCTTACCTTATTTTCAACCAGCTTACAGTCTTCCAGTTAAGTTTTTAGGAGACCAGCAGGAAAAGAGAGACATTCCTGTTCAGTTGGATTCCATCACAATGGATGATGATTATGAAGGAAACTTTGACACAAGAAGAGCTCTTGTTTACACATTAAGATTTACAGCTAAAGCTTACGTCTTTGGTCCAATCACAGATGTCACAAGCGACATCATCAAAAAGGTTACTGTTGGTTACGTCGCTGGAACACCTGGTTCACCAAGTGCAGAAAGAGATCTTACTTATCAGGTTACACCAAGAGCAACCAAAGATTACGATGGAAGTGTTGTTACACTTCTCGCAGAAAACGTTGATCTAACACAAACTGTTATTTCTGTTGATGATGGAACCAAGGTTACGGCTAAGACATACATTTACATCGGACAAGAAGAGATGTATGTTGATTCCGTAACTGGTAATAAACTTACAGTGAAGAGAGCACAAGACAACACAACTCAACAGAATCACGTTCTTGGAGCTCAGGTTCTCAGTATCACAACTGCTGATGATAATCTGATTGAGTTTGGAGACGATTTCGGATTCAACGGAAGCACTTTTTGAGGTAAGTTATGAGTGACAAATTCCAAGATCTTGATAATACATTTAACGTAACACCAACAGAAGTTTCAATTGAAAAAGATGATATCACTTCAAAAATTCAAAAGTTTGCAAACTCCACGGAAGATATCAAAAAAGATTATGAATACACAAGGGGTAATCTTTATTCGATCATTGAAAAAGGACAAGAAGCAATAAATGGAATTCTTGAGTTAGCTCAAGAAAGTGAAATGCCTCGTGCTTATGAAGTTGCTGGTCAGTTGATTAAAAACGTTGCTGATGCAACAGATAAACTGATGACTCTTCAACAAAAACTAAAAGATGTGAATAAAGAAGAGGAAGCCAAAAATCCAACCAATGTTACTAATGCATTGTTTGTTGGTTCCACAGCTGAACTTCAAAAACTTTTGAAGAAAACAAACACAGATAAATAAGTAAAAAGTCGTAAGATGACAAGAGCAAGAAATTTAGCAGGATTCTCATCGGCAGTTTCCCCACCATCTGGGTTATCTGCTGGCATTATCACTGCTATTGCTTTTTATGGTGATGGAAGTAATTTAAGTGGTGCTGGATCTGCCCTTGAGGCAGCATCTGGATCACAAAGAGTTGTAGTTACCAGTTTGACCAGTGGCACAATGACAAGTGCTGCTACTGATAGTGATTTGGCTTGGAACTCAAGCACTAACACATTAAGTGCAACCAATGTAAGTGGAACCACGGCTACATTTAGTGGAAATGTAACTGGTGCTGCTGCAACATTCAGTGGAAATGTGTCGGTTGGTGGAACACTGACTTATGAAGATGTAACTAATGTTGATTCTGTTGGATTAATTACAGCAAGAACTGGTGTAAGAGTTACTGCTGGTGGTATTGATGTAACTGCTGGTGTTTCAACATTCAAGGGTGCTGATTTTGATGGTGGTGCATTACTGAAAGAAAAGATTAATATCACTGCTGGCAAACTGAGCGATAATACTGATATTAATCTTGATAATGGTATGGTTCATTACTTTACCACTACAGAAACCACAACATCAACTCCAAACATCTATTCATCTGTTGGTATTAATACGCAGATG
>Ga0208645_1002645_pt1 | contig 14053 bp, 14 predicted proteins | sample VirMetDEL_Sep_01_FD_184519 | JGI IMG/M metagenome (GOLD analysis project Ga0208645, IMG submission 184519) | Aqueous microbial communities from the Delaware River and Bay under freshwater to marine salinity gradient to study organic matter... | ecosystem: Environmental > Aquatic > Marine >... | reverse complement strand
TTTGCTAATAAGGCAAGAAACGAAATCCAAACTAAAAGCATGTACATTGGAACTAAACAGAAAATTGAAACAGGGTGGGGAAAGTTCTAAAAAGTTCGTATATTATAAATACTATGAAGAAATGTAAATGTTGCCATATAGAAAAAAACTATTCTGAGTATACTAAAACTCATAAAGGAAAATACTATAATTCTTATTGTAAAAGTTGTACTAATAAAAAATCTAGAAAATGGCACTTAGATAACCCAGAAAAACAAAAACAACACGTAGTTAATTTCCAAACAAATAATCCAGATAAATGTCGTCAAACAGCTAAAAAATGGATGCTCGATAAAAAAGATGGATACCATTATGTATACCACATTGCCGATACAAATTATGTAGGTATAACATGTAACCCATATATTAGAAAAAATAATCATACATTTATGGGTCGTGATTTAAATAAAGGTACAGGATTTCAAATATTGTCAAGACACACTTTCCGTAAAGAAGCTTTACAAGTTGAGTCTTATCTTCATTCACTTGGATTTAATGGAGGAGGTAACAATAATGATTTTTTAAAAAGTAATATTTAATCGTAAATAATATGCTATGGCATGTATAAATTGTAAAAAGATGGATAAACAAATTGAAACTCAAATTAAGAAAATGGCTCCTGGGTTTAACAGAAGTCAAATTGCAGCAATGTTAGGTATTCACAAACAGGAAGTAGATAAAGTATTAGATGCACCTGTTGTTGAAGTGAAAAAAAGTAAAACTGACGATAAATAATTCTATATGAAATTAGAGTTACAAATCCCAGATTATATATCAATTGCTAATTTTCGAAAATTAAATACACTCGAACATCTTTCGGGTTTTGAAAAACTTATCGAAACAGTACATTTGTTTACTGAAATTGATAGGGAAGAAATTAGAAAATGGGACATCAATTCTATTTCTAAAATAGCAACAGATTTATCATCTCCAATTGATGCACAGGAACAATTTTATCCTGTATTGAAATTTAATGATGTAGAATATGGCTATGCTTCTATTAAAAAAATGACATTGGGTGAATACGTTGATTTAGAACGTTTATGTAAAGATCCAATGGAGAATTTAGAAACAATAGCTGCTATTTTGTATAGACCAGTAACCAAAAATAGAATAACATCTCTAGAATACCAAGTAAAAAATGGTATTAAAGTAGCTCGTGGTAAACAAGAAAATCTATTCAAATACTATGAAATAGAAGAATACGATGTAGCTGAAAGAGATATTAGAGCTGATGAATTTAAACACTTTCCATTTCAGTATATAATGGGTGCGTTGGGTTTTTTTTTAGCCAGCGTAACTCTGTCCTTAAACAATACAAAAGTTTATTCAACGGAGCTGGAGAAGAAGTGGATGAAGATAGCGGAGAGACAGTCTCTAAGACATTTAACCAACATTGGGGATGGTTTGCTACAATTTATCAACTCTCAAAATCCGATATCCTTAAAGTCACAGGAGATACTAGTATCACTAAATTAAACTTTATATTCTGTTTAAATTACTTAGGGATTGAAAGTGATTGGAATCAAGAAATGATTAAGGAACAAAAACGTGCAGAACGTGAAGCACGACAAAAAGTAAGATTAAGATAATGGAGGCATGGCTTTACTTAGGATTTATAATCAGTGGAATCATTGCTTTAAAATTAGTAAATAAAAAAAAGTAGTATGTCACAAATGAGGACTTTTAAGCAAACAGTTGATTTATTTGAAACAGCATGTAATTTACATGATTATGTTCAAACATTTGCTTTTGGTAGTTTAGATTATTTAGATACCAGTTCACAAAACGTAAAATATCCTTATGTGTTTTTACGTCCAATGCCTTCACCAGGATTAATAGATAAAGTTAGAACATTAACATTTGAAATGTATTGTTTAGATGTTCCATTATTAGCAACTCAATCTCCTGTAGATTTAATTTCTAGAATGGAGCAAGTATCTTATGATATAGGAAGTTATTTTAATAGAGGACCTTATCAACAAGATATAGAATATCAAATGATTGATATGATACCTATTGCAGAAGCATTTAATGATAGAGCATATGGGTGGATGTCGAACATAAACATTATAGAAGCAGGAATTTGGGATTATTGTAAATTTCCTCAATAAATGGAAAACAACCAAAATTTAACAGCAGTATTAGGTGAATTTGGACAACGTGTTGTTGATCAAATGGTAAATAACTTAATGGACAATCGTTCATTTATTACAGGTGATTTAGCCAAATCTATTGTTAGTGAGGTATTTGAAAACCAACAAATGGTTGTTGTTGCTGTTAATGAATGGTATGGGATTACAGTTGAGGAAGGAATAGGTAGAAAAGCGGGTATGATGCCTCCTATTGCGCCTATCAGGAATTGGATTAAAAGAAGAAATTTAAGACCAAAAGCAGGGGCAACAATAGATCAATTTGCATTTGCAATTGCAAAAAACATTGCTAAAAGAGGTACTAATCCTAAAGCAAGACCATTTGCAGCACCTGCAATACAAGAAGTAAAAAATAATTTTGGGGATATGGCCATTGAAGAAGCAACAGGTAAAGACATTGAAGAATCAGTAGCCATAGCATTTAAACAATCAGCAATAGTATAACATGGCAGCACCTCCTACTCCAACTACACCATCACAATCGCTTTATATTTTAGGGTTACCTGAAGAAAATAATGCAGTGATTAATACTTTGCCTTTAGTATTGTATTCTGAAAATGTAAGAGAACCACAATTCAAATATGTTTTAGATGTATATAACGCTAATGACATGAGTCAGCGATTAACACGTATTAAACTGGCCAGTAATGCTAATTTTAATGGGGGTGTTGGAACAATAGATTTAGCGCCGTTAGTGCGCGATTATTTATCTTATGATAAACCATGGTATACAAGTGGTTCTACATTTACTCAAAATATAAATGCTAACAGATTTAATTTTATAGGAGGAGAAGAATACGCACCAACACCATCTGGTAGTACTGTAGTTAGAGACGGTTTAGGAAATATTGGTGAACCAGCTGTTACATGTTCACAAAACAATTTATTTTTAATTGTTAATGAGTATGATGAGGGTTCTTATGATTGGGATTTTGAGGCATATGCTGGTAGGGTATTATCAAATAACCCAAATAGAGGAAATGATAGAGTAACAGGTGTTGAGAAAAAAGCATCATTTGGTACTCCAATATATGATAATGATTGGGATACACTAACATTTATTGATAACATTTCAGGTTCACAAGCTATTGAATTTAACTCCATTGAAATAACAGTATACTCAGGTTCAACTACAATTGCATATGAAGATATTTTAGTTACAGCATCAGTTGATAATAATCAAAATATGTTAAGATATATAGGTTCAGGACCTAACAATTTAAAAGCAACTAGTAGTAATCTTAGAAATGCATTTTTAACAGGTTCTTGGACATCATATAATGTATATACAGATATAACTGTCAAAAACAATGCTGAAGATAGATTTAGTGATCATTGGTATTACAATGCTGGTTGTCAAAATTATGATAGGGTAAGATTTGCGTTTATTAATAAATTTGGTACTTGGGATTATTATAATATTGATTTACCATTATCAAAACAAACCCAAATTAAACCTAGAAAAACAGTAACTAGAACACATTTCCAATCACAAGATTTATATGCTGTTGATTTTAGTGGAAGTGTTCCTATTTTAGTAGGTGACATATATGATATAAATTCAAGGGGATTAGATAATTACTATGCACAACCATCAGATGAATTTTTAATAGCATCAGATTGGTTAGATGAGGATGAAGCAAATTGGTTAACAGAATTATCTGATTCACCAGATGTTTATGTTCAAATAGGAAAAACATTTCAACCTGTTAATTTAACATCAGTTACTTATAATTGGAAAACCAATAAACGAGGACAAAAAGTATTTAAATACGATATAGAGTATAAATTGTCAAACCAAAGAACAGCTAGATAATGTCAGTACCAACACCAGGAGTAACAATAACACAACAACCTACATCACCAAATGCGGCGTATACCAAATTAATGTATGTAGTGGAAAGTTCGCGTACTAATAATCCACAATTCAAGTATGTAGCTGATTTATACCTTAGTGGTAGTGAAACCAGAATAGCTAGATTTAAAACTCCACTTAATGCTGATGATAAAGGTGTATTTGATTTTTCTGTAGCAATTCAACAACAATTAGGTTATGATAACAATTGGGAAGCATTACCTGCTTTAGAGGCAATTAATTATGCTAAAAAATTTGTAGTAGCATTTGGTGAAGAGTATGGTACTTCTACTTCATCATCTGTTACAGTATATAATGGATTAGAATTTGCTTATGCTGCAGGTGACCCAGAAGTATATTCTACAGGATCATTTATTTTTAAAGGCATAAATGATATGGTGTTAAATAATTCATATAACTTTAATGTTAATAGATTTGACACATCTTCATTTACAGAACCGTCACCATCTGATCCAGCAAGAAATTATGATTATGATGATTTAAGAGGACCTAGATTATCAAACAATCCTATTGGATATGAAAATGAACAAGATGTTACTTATCCAACTCCTATTTCAGCATCAGATTGGGAAACAATTTCATTCTTTACTGAATACCCTAATGGATCAAACTTTGATTATTTAAATTCTTATGTTAAAGTATTTAATAGTGCAGGAACAAAAGTAGGTCAAGAAACATTTCACACACTTACAGGTAGTATTGCAGATAAAATACTTACTTTAGGTGTTGGTCCTCAATCATTTAGAAGTTCTAGTAATAGTGATGTAAATGATTTATTTACTGGAAGTTGGTCACATTATGAAGTTAATGTAGTATTTAGAGGAACTTCAGGTACACTATCATCATCATATTGGTATGTAAATAATGAATTATGTTCATTAGAATTATCTGCGGGTTCAGAATCACCTGTTATACAGTATAATCCTACTTTAAATGGACAAAGATATCCTGTAACAAGATTTGCTTTTATTAATGAATATGGAACTTGGGATTATTATAGCATACCAACACCCATAAAGAAATCAACGAAAATCAAACGGGAAAATAATATAAAAGCATTAGCTGACTATTCGTCTACAACATCAACATTTAACATTAGTAATCGCACTGATCAGCAATACTATGCTTCATTAGATGATAATGTAGAAATAACAACTGAATACATAGATCAGAATACTGCAAATTGGTTAACTGAACTATTTGAATCACCTAATGTATTTGAACAAGTTAAAAATGAAGCATCTGGTACTTATGATTTTGTACCTGTTGTTGTAACAAATAAATCATATATTTGGGACACTGATGGTAGAGAACATTTGTTCCAATACAAAATAAAATATAAAAGAGCAAACCAAAGAAGAAGCAGGTTGTAAAAAACTTGGAGGAGCAAAAGAGAATTCGTAACTTCTGCCCCTCTAGTGCACAAATAAAAATTTGATATGAATAGAGATATTGTACTAAGAGTAGTAAGTGGAAGTGTAACGACTGATTTAGATATTGATTCTAACATCCCCCTTCGTTTAGATATTTCTTCATTAGAAAATGATAAAATTGGTCGAGTGTTTGGGATTGGTTCTCAAACGTTTGATTTACCTGGAACTAAAATAAACAATAAATTCTTCAAGAATGCCAATGATCCAGGTTCAGTTGATACACCTGCTCTTTATGAGTTCTTAAAAGCATATCTCCTACTTGATGGAGACACATTAATTGAAGGAAAATTTTTCCTAAAAGAGGTTATAGCAAGTGATGATGGTTATATTACATACAAATGTCAAATTGTAGATCAAACAATTGACTTTAAAACACAATTAGAGGGTAAATTTATTGCTGAAGCAGATTTTTCAGCATATGATCACACTTATTCAGGTGATGCAATTTTAGATGGATTTAACAATGCATTAGTTAGTGGAAATGTATTTTATCCACTAGCCGATTATGGAACTGATGAATCTATTTTATACCCTACACTTCCCAGAATACAAGTTAATGGGTTTCAAAACTTAATAGGTAATATAGATTGTTCAGGATCAAGAATGGGATTACAACAATGGCAACCAGCAATTAAAGCTAAAAGTGTAGTTGATGTAATGTTTGAACAAGCAGGATACAATTATGTTTCTGATTTTATTACAGATGATGTATTAGATACGTCACCATTTAAGAATTTATTTTTAATGCCTAAATCAAATGAAGAATTAGGCCCTGTTTTAAGTGGTAGTATAGATAATACATTTTTAGCAGTATACAGTTCTGATGATTCATTTCCAGGTGTACCTACTAATAGTTATGCAATATATACTGCTTCATATGATTCGGAACTTAGTGATCCATCAAATAATTATGAAACATCTCCCCAACCCAAATATACTGCACCAACAGCAGGCACATATACACTAAATGCACAAGTAGAATTAACTGATTGTGCTCCTACAGGCCCAGGATCAGGTGTTGTTGCTACACTTGAAGTTCAAGTATTTAATCAATTTGGTACCCTTATTAATATTCTTTCAATGGGTTCTAGAGTATTTACTAATACATTCCCTGCGGCAAATGCTACAATAGGAGGTTCACGAATATTTTCAATGGCTGAGGGTGATTTTTTACTTCCTAAAATTGAATTTTTTAATTATAATACTACATACAATGGTCAAGCATTTAGTGCTGTAAGCGGTTCAGATACCTTTTTACAAATGACTGTAGCACCAAGTGTGTATACTGGTACTACAGTTAAAATGAATGAACAATTTAATGGGGATACTAAAACATCTGATATATTAAAAGGGTTCATAGAACAATTCAATTTAATTTTAACACCAGAATATGGTACTGAAAAAACAATTAGAATTGAAACATTTGATACTTGGATGCAACAAGGTGAAGTAGTTGATTGGACACAAAAATATGATACTGCTAAACGTATCTCAATTAAACATCCTATATCAGAACAAAACAAAACATTACAAATAGGTAATGCTGAGGATGAAGATAGATTTTCTAAATTAGCAAAAGATAATGAACCAAACTTGCAATATGGTACAATTCAAGTTGTTTCATCAAATGAAGTACCAATTGGCACAAGAAAAATTACAACATATTTTGCTCCTACAATTGTAGGTTCACTAATACAATCAGGTTCAGTAACAGAAGAAGGACAACCAACATTTAACCTATCAGGTAATTCAATGTTTATTCCTCATTTATATAAATTTAGTGGAAATAAACAAGAAACATTTGCATTTAAACCTAGATTAGGATATAAATTAGATAATATATCAGCTGGACCTTGTGTTGATAATGTCTTTTATTTTGGTGATTTAGGTGGAACATTATACTCAGCATCTGCTTATTCTACGTTAGCAAATATTTCTGCATTAACATCTTCTACTGATACTCCTATCTATAATTTACATTTTGATACACAATACCCTGATTATACAGCTGTAGGAGGAACATTCCAACAAAATGAATCAAGGTCATTATCAAATTATGAGACATATTGGAATAATTACATTCAAGGATTATATTGGGATGAAGCAAGAAAATTAACATTAGATTTACAATTTAATCCTGAAGAGTATAAAGATATCAAATTAAATAATATCATTGTAATTAAAAATCAAAGATATAGAATAAATAAAATTACAGGATTTAACATAACTTACCCTGATGTTTGCAAAGTTGAATTATTAAAAGAATATCCAGTATACAATGATGTAACTAAGTACGAATCAGATTTAACAGATGATGTTTATTATTATGTAATTAGAGATTGTGACGGTGGTGGAAGTGTTGGAACAACAATACCAACTGGTTCAACCTCAGCATTTACAGGTCCTTCTGGAGACCCAGCATTACCAATTAACACTAGAATATCTGGTTCTTTATTTGGCACACCTCAAAGTACTTATAAAATTTGGGGATATGCTAAAAACGTAACAGGCTTATCAATAAATAGTTTAACTGATTTATCACCATTAAAAGGATGTCCTACAGGAGCATTAGATGTACCATGTGAACAAATAAGACTTACTAATACATTTGTGGGTGATGCATTCCAAGTTATAGGTACAGATTGTGAGGCAACTCCTATTAATTACACAAGAACAACTCCTGGATCAGAAACATTCTGTTTATATAAAAATAGTTGGACTGTTAAATTAATTAATAGTGCTTCGTTCCATGGTGAGGGTAACTGTTTCCCATAATATGAACAATCTATAATTTTGTGAAAAACATATTTATGATTAATTAAAAGACATTCAATGGCGACTACCATTCAGTACAACATAAAAGTAAATGATTCAGATGCGGTAACTAGCATTGCTTCTTTAGAACAAGAATTAGAGGCGGTTAACCAGCAATTGAAACAAGTAGATGTCAATTCTCAGGCATTTTCAGACTTATCAGCCCAATCACAAAAATTAACAGGACAATTAGATCAAGTAAATCAAAAAGTAGAAGGATTTACTGCAGATAAGAAATTTTTAGCTGCTGATGGTGCTATAAAATCATTAACAGGTTCAGTTGCCACTGTTACAGGTGCCTTAGCTTTATTAGGTGTAGAGAATGAAAAATTAGGTAATTTTGAAAGACAAGCTTTAGGTGCAATTGCATTAGGTGTTGGATTAAAAGATTTAGCTGAAGGATATAGACAAATAAAAGAATCAACTATATTAGCAACGGCACAAGCTAAAATATTTGGTAGAGTAACTAAAGCTCAATTAATTGCAACTGGTATTGGAGCATTTGTAGTTGCATTAGGAACTATAATTGCCTATTGGGATGATATTACTGCTGCTATTTCAGGTTCAAATAATGAATTAGAATATCAAAATGATTTATTAACTGAACAAATTACAGAAGGTGATGTTAATTTAGAAATACTAAAACTAAATTTACAAGCTACTGAATTAAGAGGTCAAAGTGATGCAGAAATAGTAAATTTAATAAAACAACAATTACTACTACAACAAGCACAGAATCAACAACTAATTGATAATTTAACAGTTCAATTAGAAAACGAACAATCACAAGCACGTCAAGTAACATTTTGGGAACAAATTAAAATTGGTGCTGCCCAAGCCGTTGGTGGTATTTATGGATACGCAACAGCATTAGCAGATGCAGTAAATCCAAATACAGATAAAGCTAAAGAACTACAAGATAAATTAAATGAAGCTCGTAAAAGACAAGCTAGCATTGATGTACAATTAGCACAATTAGCCAATACAGAAGAGCAAAAACGTTTAAAACGTGTTGAAGATAGAAAGAAAGATGCTGCTGATAAAGCAGCAGAAAGACAAGCAGAATTAGATTCTGAAAGAGCTGCAGCACAAGAATATTTTGATATTTTAGAAGAAATTCGACTTGGAGGTATTGTTACTGAAGAGGATCAAAGAGCTGAGGAATTAGCTCAAATGCAATCTTATTATGATGAACTAATTATGATGGCCATTTTATATGGTGAAGAAATTGGTCCATTAATTGAAGCACAACGATATAAAGAAAATGAACTCCAAACTAAGTGGGATCAAATAGATAAAGATAGAGCTGAACGAGCCAAACAAACAGAAATTGATATTGCTACTGCTAAAAAAGTAGGAGTATTAGAAGTTGAAAATGCTAAGTTTGGTTTATTAATGCAATTAGGAGGATTAATTGATCAAATTGGTGGTGAGAATAAAAAAGCAGCAATCGCAGCAGTTATTGTTCAACAAGCAGCCTCTATTGGTCAAATTATAGCTTCTACTGGTATTGCAAATGCAAAAGCAGCAGCAGCCTCTCCATTAACATTTGGTCAACCTTGGGTTACAATAAATACAATATCAGCAGGTTTATCTATTGCATCAGCAATTGCATCTGCTGCTAAAGCAATTTCACAAATCAAATCAGCAGGTGGTAGTTCTTCACCAGCACCAAGACCAGCAGGTGCTTTACCTGGTGGAGGAGCTGGAGGTGGAGGAGCAGCAACTAATCCTTTCCAATCATTCACACCAGAAGGAATATCAGCAGAAGAAACTGCTGCAGCTCAACCACCAATTAGAGCATATGTAATTGCTAGTGATGTTACCTCAACACAAGAGGCAAATGCTAGATTAGATGCTCGAAGAGAAATAGATTAAAAAAAGAAAAATGAAAGTAGTTAAATTAGTAATAGACGAAAATTCAGAACTAGATGGAATAGATGCAGTTGCATTGGTTGCAGAACCAGCAATTGAAGTTGATTTCCAAATGTTCTCAAAACAATATTTTCAATCATTTGATGATTACCCTAAAGCAGCAATAGAAGCAGCTAAACAGGGTATTAAACGTAACGCAGAATCAGGTAATAAATGCGGAACTCAAGTGGGAAAAGTAAGAGCACAACAATTAGCTCAAGGCAAACCTGTCTCGCTTGATACCATTAAAAGAATGAGAGCATTTCTTATTCGTCAAAAAGACAATTATGATTTAGCTATAAAGAGAAAAGATTATAATGCATGTGGTTATATATCTTATCTATTATGGGGTGGACCTGCAGCATTACCTTGGGCTGAGAAAAAATTAAGACAAGCAGGATTATTGGAAGAAGCAAATGAAGAAATCATTCGAGATGAAATGACTAAATTTGTTGATGCCGCTGGTGGTTTTAGTGTTGGAGATTATGTTAGTTGGACATTTGCAGGTAGAGGAAAAGATGCTGATAGAGGTAGAGGACAAATAACTGATATTAGAGTATCAGGTACTGTTAAAATACCAGGTAGTGATTTTGAATTTAAACCTACAAAGGAAAGACCATTAGCACTAATTAAAACTAGACAAGGTAAAACAGTAGGACAATATACTGAAAATTTACGCAAAATTCAAAAACCAGAAGGTTTTGCTATAGAATATATCGATAATGTTCCTGTATTTGAAGATTCAGATACTGCAATTCAAGTATCTAAAATGATAGGATGTGGTGGTCAAGTTCATGAGCATTTAGTAGGTGGTAAAACACTTTATATGCCATGTTTAAAGCATAGTGAAGCCATTGCAAAATTAAAGAATAAAAACGAGGAACAATTCGAACAAAAATATTTCGACGATTTATCTGATGATAAAAAAGAACAGTTGTTATCCAAATTAAATTTAGTTGGTCTAGATGCTACATCATTGTTAAATGAAGGATGGATTGAAGTAGAAGAAGATCAATTTAACAATTATTTATTTGCTACAATTGTATCTGACCCAGATAAAGGTAGTCTACAAGATACTTTAGAATACAGAGTATTATATAAATACGAAGGACCTAGAGATAGTAAAAATAGAGATTTTTGTAGAGAATTATTAAGTAAAGATTTATTATTTAGAATTGAAGACATTAACAATATGTCTTTACAAGGTGCAAATGAAGAATTTAGTACATATGATATCTTTACATACAAAGGCAGCTATAATTGTCGTCACAGATGGGTTCAAAAATTCTATAAAAAAGACAAATCAGTAAGTGATCAAGGTAGAGCAGCACAAGTAATTGAAAATATATTAGGTGGACCTCGTGCACAAGAAGCAGCACAAACAAACCCTAAATCAAGAACACAAGCAGAAGTAGAAGCAGGTGTACCAGCAGGTCAATTTGAATTTGCACAGCAACTAAAAGAACAAAAACTAGTAGCTGGCCCATTAATGATTGCAGATAAATTAATTCCACGTATTGATGAAAATGGGGAAAAGTATTATGTTTTCTTTGATGCAGAAGGCATTAAAAAATTATCTTATAAATTAATGAGAAATAAACTCATTGATTCTGTAAACATAGAACATGACCCAGATAGAAAAGTAGACGATATAACATTAGTTGAAACATGGTTAGTTGAAGATTCAGAACAAGATAAATCTAATCTATACGGATACAATTTACCTAAAGGTTCATGGTTTGGTATTTACAAAGTCAACAATGAGGATGTTTGGGAAAATTACATTAAGACAGGAAAAGTAGCTGGTTTTAGTATTGAAGGTCTATTTAGCGATAAAGTTATTATGGCAAATTCTGAAATAAAAGAAGAATTTGTTACTAAAAAACCTTACGAACGTAAAGATGATTATATGGCTCGTTGTGTACCATTTTTAATTAAAAACGAAGGCTATGATGCTGATCAAGCAACGGCAATTTGTTCAACTGATTATGATAAACAATAATGAAAGATTTAACACAATTTAATTTAATAAATGCCTCTGCTTTATTTGGAGGAATTACCTTAGCTAATGTAGAAATGATACTAGGAATTATAGTATTGATATCAGCCTTAGTTTATAACATAGTTAAAATAAATAAAGAGCTAAATAAGAAAAATTAAATCACAAAAACACAAACAAATAGCGTAACATATATTGAAGAAAACCAGTGCACTTTGTGATTAGAAAAGGGAACCATTAGGTTCCCTTCTCAAACGAATATAAATAAATAGTTATTAATAAGCAGCTAAGGCAGAAATTGCTGCTACTAATATAAACTAAATATACGAAATGGATTTTAGGTAGCCAAATTTTATAACATATAATTTATAGATTCTTTAATATCTTTTAGTTTTAAATATTTTTTAATACCCACCATTGTATCACCACTGTTGTTTACAATTACAAGTGATTTTTTATCTGAAACAATTTTATAATTTTCACGCTCAATTGTAATATTTGATTTATTACTTTTTAACATTTCTAAATCATTATAAAAAGATTCTACTTGATCTTTAGAAGTTAAAACAAGAGCATTACTAATTTGGCTATAAACGTGAATACCATTCATGTGTAATTCATTACGAATACCCATGTTTGATTGGTCTGACCAATTCATCACCCAAACATTATCTTCAACTGTTAAATAACCATTATAACCAGAATAATCTTGTGAAAATCCAATGGTTGAAACTAATAAACTAAATACTAATACTACTTTTTTCATGTTTTTTATCATCATTTACTCTGTAAATGTACGAACTTTCTCCTGGGTATCCAAATCTTTTCTATAGAATTTACCGAGAATATTATCGTTTATATATTCATTATTCTCTAACACTTCGTTAGTAAATAAGTATTTGCATTCAAAGTAAGTAAGTAGCTTTTTTGTAGGTACAAATTGTAATATCTCTCTACTGAATTCGTCTTGTTTACCTTCTTTAATTAATTGTTTTATTTCTTGATGTGAACCAAAATAAGTTAGCCAATCAGATTCTTTAACAACTTTACGTTTACGTTTCATACCTTTTAAAGGAGGTAGTGTACGATTAAATTGAAGTACTTTTTTTCCTAGGTATTTTTTTCCTGTAGGAATATGTGTTACCTCGTAGATAAATCCGTAAGTACCTTCTGGCATATCTTTTACTGATAAAATTACTTGGTCTTTATATATCCAAGTTGGTTGAGTTTTTACTTCCACTTTTGATTAAGAGTTGGTTGCAATTGCTTAATTAACTTAGCTTCTAATTTTTTGCGCTGTGTTTCATCATCTACTTCCTTATATAGGAAAAAATCTAATTCATGTCTATCTAACTCTCCGTTTGTGATTAATTTAGATATTGGACTGTTAGTATTAACACTAAAGTGTTTACCATACACACGTTCATACACTTGACTGCTTTCTCCAACGTACAATAATTCTTTAGTGTGTTTATGAAAAATAAAATAAATACCAGAGGGGATAGATTTTTTAAATTTTTTAATCCGTATTAAATGCGCTTTAAAATTTTTAGCATACCATTCAGGATAACGTTTCTTTTCGTATTTTAGCTTACAATCGGTACAAATGTAGGATTGAATTTTAAATTGTGATTCATAAATGTTAACACCTGGTATTAAATCTTCATCACATTTTCTACAACATTTAACAACAGAACCTTTTTGTTTGATATAATTTCTCATAATATAGTTTTTTTACGTTCATAAATATATGAAAAAACATCAAGCCATCCAAATACTTTTGATAAATAAGAAATAAAACATATTTACAAACGGTTCTATTCTA
>Ga0208645_1002642_pt1 | contig 14062 bp, 7 predicted proteins | sample VirMetDEL_Sep_01_FD_184519 | JGI IMG/M metagenome (GOLD analysis project Ga0208645, IMG submission 184519) | Aqueous microbial communities from the Delaware River and Bay under freshwater to marine salinity gradient to study organic matter... | ecosystem: Environmental > Aquatic > Marine >... | reverse complement strand
AAAAGAGGAAGTCAATTTGGATTATTTGTATCGCTTACATCATATCCTGCCTTAGATACAAATAATCCAAATTGACTTCCTCTTTTTCCTAATAAAACTCTTTTTGCCATTTTAAAATCCCATATATGTAGAAGTCATATAACCATACCCACAAGGTATACGAAATACTCCTACTTTTACATTTGTTGGAGGATTGCCTCCCATTCTTGTTCTATCTACTTCATAATACCAGCTTCCACTTGTATCTCCATAAATGAATCTGCTATTTAATGATTGTCCATTATATAGTCGATACTCAAGTCTTTTTCCATATCCGCCTACTGTGTTCGAAGAATATTGCTGATTTACAGTATTCGCAGGAGCAAAATATCTCATATTAGTTCCATGATCAGTTGCATTTCCTGTAAAAGTCACAGGAAATCCTGCATGTCGAGTACTATTAATAGGAGCTGGATTTAATAAATTTGTATCTGCTCCTGAATTAAAAGCAAACATATCTAATCTTTCTTGAACTCTTGAAGTAGTACTTGTTCCTGTAATTATAACATCATCACTTGTAGGTTGCGTTCCTTGCGCATCTGGAACTCTATTTGCAGTATTGGTAGGGTCGTAATATGATTGAACGCTGGTATCATACTCTATTCCCATTCCATCTTGTAAGTATAAAAATAAAGGATGATATTCTGTACCTGAAACATTTTCAGTATCTGCTGTGCCGCCGCTTGCAGGTATAAAATTATTAAACCCTGCAGCTGCAGTTGCACTACTAAACTTTCGAAAATATCTGCCAAGTCCTGAATTTGTTGTGCTATCAAAAAGTAGATCTTTTCCTGATGCAGTTGTTACATCTACTCCTTTTCGTGATATTCGAAGTCCGTAAACTCCTGTTGATATTTTTCCTAATATAACTCTTTTTGCCATTATGTATTATCCGCTATTATTATGTTTGCATTTGCAGCACTTAGTTCAATGTAGTTTGTAGTTGCACTTGATGCTGCTCCAATAAAGATATTTCCTGCTGTTACCGAAGTAACTGCACTAAAAGCCCCTGTTAATTGTCCGGCAGGATTTGCATTTGTAACGCTTCCGAGTCCTACATCTGATTTAGTTGTCCCTGCTCTTATCGTTGCAGTAGAATCATTATCTACGTTTGATAATCCTACATCCGCTTTGGTTGTCCCTGCTCGTATATCTGCAATACTTGCTGTTGCTGCATCTCCTAAATTTGAAGTTAAAGTTAAACCTGCGGCACTTAAATCAGCTACGTAAGCGGCTGTGCTTGTTCTACCTGTTCCACCTCTATTTGTTGGTAAAGTACCAGTAGTATCTCCAACACTACCTGTTGTTGCTACTGTAGCAAACCCAGAAAAGTCACTTGTTAATCGTAAACCTGCGGCACTTAAATCAGCTACATAACTTGCTGTGCTTGTTTTACCTGTTCCACCTCTATTTACTGGTAAAGTACCAGTAGTATCTCCAACACTACCTGTTGTTGCTACTGTAGAAAAACCAGAAAAGTCACTTGTTAATCGTAAACCTGCTGCACTTAAATCTGCTACATAACTTGCTGTGCTTGTCCTTCCTGTTCCACCTCTATTTGTTGGTAAAGTACCAGTAGTATCTCCAACACTACCTGTTGTTGCTACTGTAGCAAACCCAGAAAAGTCACTTGTTAATCTTAGCCCTTGTGCACTTAAGTTTGCAGTCGTGATTGCCCCAGTTAAGTTTGCAACAGACTGTACTGGAGCTCCTGCTGAAGTTATAAAGTTTGCATCATTATCTAAACTTGTAATACTTAAAGAACCTGTTCCACTTAATTTAATTTTATCTGCAGTAATTGTTCCTGTATCAATATTTCCACCATCAATAGTAGTAATAGCAGTTCCCCCAACTTCTGAGAAAGTTCCATTACTAAATGTAACTACTCCATCAAAATTTGTAAATTGAACAACATTACTATAAGTTACAGATATTGTACTTGAATTTGCTGAAGCCTCTGTTCCAAAATAACGAACAGTCCAGTAAGTATTTGTTGAAGTTGCATCTGTAGTATTTGGTGAATTTTTCCAAACATTTGTTGTACCACTATCATTTATGCCTGTTCCTGTAACTACACCCGTTGTAAAAGTATAAGTATTTCCTGAAGGGGCACTCGGTGCAGTAGATCCTGTACTTTCATAGTATAGATATCCTTGAATTGTTCTTAATCCATCATCCCCATCTACTCCAATACTACCCGATTTAAGTATTCCAATTGGTATTTGTCTTGTAAATGTTTCTCCACTTTCAGTAACAGTTACTTTTAATAGTTTTGGTGTAGTACTTACACTTGCTGAACTAGCATCAACAGTAGCACTTGACCCAGATAAACTTGTTGCACCCGTCGTAAAAGTTATATCTGATTGAGAACTACCGTCTGCTTCTACTAATGAAAAAGTAGGAGTTGCTGTTAAATTTAATAAAGTTGCTGTAACAGTAACGTCTTGTGCTGCTCCTGAAGGATCTAGAACCCCATCAGAATCAAAGAAAAAGTTTATTGCTCCATGACTAAGCTGTACATCTGGAGAAAGTATTTTTGAAGTACCTGTTACTCCTCCTGTAGCGCTTGTTGGATGATAAGCAGATGTTAATAGTTTTTTACTCTTTAATTGATTTGTTACTCGTCGTACTCTTACCCAATAAAACTTAGTTCCTGCACCAGCAGTTGTATATGTAAAATTAGTTACATTTCCAAGTTCAACATGTAATAAAGTAGCATTTTCTCTATTATTATCATCTGATACCCAGATTTCAACATCATCACTTTGATCTACGAAGTCTGCTGGGTTAGTCCATGTTAGTATTACACTTCCTGGTCTAGTTGTAGTTGCGGAGAGTCCTGTAGGCGCACTCGGTGCAGATAAAGGCTGAGCTTGAGTTGCTGCTTCTTGTCTTAATTCATTTGCTCTAACAGCAGAAATGACATACATACTATCATCATATTCAGTTGCTTTTACGCTTACTGAACAATCAGGATTAAAGTTTAAATTATTAATTCTAAAAAGTTTACTAGAAAATCCAAAAGGCTCATAATTTAAAGAAATAACTTGTCCAGCTTTTAATAATAATCCTTTTGGACCAAGTTTAAAACTTATTTCTCTACTAAAACGAGTCTGAATTAATTCTTTTTCTGTGCCTATTCTTGCATTATAATAGTTTGTTATACCTGTATAATTAAAATTTCCTGTTTTTACAACTTTTCTGTCAGCTTCCAAGAAACTGCTATTAAAAAAGGATACACTTCGTGAAGACCAATTATTTTGTGGGTCTGTAATACTTGCTTTAATTGTATTTTTTGCATTACGAGCTGAATTATCTGTTAGTGAGATGCTTCCAATTATATCTGTATTATCAATATACTCTGGATTTACATTCCAATCATAAGTTACTGAATTAAATGTATTACTTGCTGTTGGTGCTGTTACCTGAGTTTCTATATCAAGTACGTATTTTCCGCTTTCATATGACAACATTCCATTCATATGAGATAAAAATACGCTCATATTTTCAAAAATTGATTTTGATGTATCTATAATAAAGTTTGTCTGATGTCGAGTTACAAAACATTGTTTGTGATGTTCCCATCCCATATATCTCCAATACTTTACAAAATCTGAATCATATAAAGAATAAGTAGGAGCAATAGCTGCTGGTCCTCCAGAAACATCAATTGTAAGAGTAGCTGCACCTGATCCAGATTCTCTCGTAAGATCAAAGCTAGATATTTTATTAACTACAGAATTTATAGTTACAGAAGAAGGACTAATATAAGTTGCTCCCCCTATTGTTCCACTTGTATGAGTTGGTTTAGTTGATAGATATCCTGCACCTGATTTTTGATATAAATTTCCTTCATCAGTTACAATATATTCATCATCTGCATAAGCTATATGATTACCGTATAGTCTTATAAATTTACCTGATAAATTATCAAAAGTCACACTGTTTGAGGTAAAAGTTTTTACTCTACCAGAGCCTAAATGATTTCCACTACCATCTGTTATTTTATAGTAATCCCCTATTGTTAGATTTGTTTCTCTTGTACCTAAAGTAAGAGTTCCTCGTACTTCACAAAGTTTTGCTGATGATATAAAAGAGGCTAAATCAATATCATTATTTACATCTAGATTTTTACCATATCTAGGATCTTTCATATAATCTAGTAATTGTAAAGCTGTATTTGTAACGGCTCTTTTATCCCCTTGTGTACCAGAAATATCAAATTTTATAATTCCTGCATCATAGTCTGTTTCTGTTAAAGTTTTAAAAGGACTTTCTATTTCTATTCTTTTTTCGCCAGCAACATAACTTGTAATTCTTCTGCTTTCTCCACTATGATTTAATGTAATTGTGGCTCCTGTAAAGTCAGCATTATTATCAAACCCATCAAAAGGTGCACCTGGTCCACCCATGAAGAAATTTCTACTTTTGTATACATCTATATTAAGAACATTTGTAACGCTTCCAATTGCTACATTATTATTTTTAGTAGAATCATAGATTACATTTTTTAAGGTAAGAGTATCTCCATCCCAAGTTCCAACAGCTTGACCATCTTTTAAATTAGTAAGTGCAGTACAATTATTTGTAAAAAAACTATAAAGTGCTTTTCCTGGTTGATTTGCTAGTTCATCTGTGTATCCGGCCTTTAGTAAATTTGCATCACTAGTTGAAAAAGTAAATTGTATTTCATTACTACCGTTTACTCCAACTGCTGTAGGAGATTTGGCATAAACAGCAAAATTTTGATTTGTAATATTCCTGTGATTAAAAGTTCTCATGTGCCAATAGTTTGATGCACCAGCTTGTTTTAATCTTAGATATGTTTTTGCAGGTAGTCCATTAACAGCATCTAAATCTGGAGTTTGATCTAATAAAAATCTATAGTGTGTGCTTCCATCATTTGTTGTCAATAAATATTTATGTAATATTCTGAAACTAGTATCTGAAGCATTTCCTTCTACATTTGTAGTAGACCACGAACTTCCATCTGTACTTCTTTCAACTGTAACAGTATCTCCTTCTTTAAAATTTGCTTCATCATCACTTCCGCCTAGTACATCATCTGGAACATAAGAATTATCAAAGTTATAACATTCTAAAACACGTCCTCTTACAACATATTCTAATTCAGGAATTTCAGTTGAATCTGCAGAAATAACAAAACTATTTACCATATATGCAGTATCTAACAATCTATGATTTGGGCTCCAATAAGGAATACTAGACTCATAGTAATCATTTTGTCGTTTAAATCCTGTTCCTTCTGCTTGAGTTACAAGCATATTAGATGCTAATTGTGAATTTGATCCTTTGAAGAATGTAAAGGACATATTATGTGGATGTGAAATACTTCCATGCTCTCCGTGAGATAAACCAAGTGCATCTGCAGAACTTGCAGTTATACTAGGAACATTGTCCTGAGTTACATTTGCATAAAAATAAGCTGCATTTTTTAATAGATTATTGTATATTACTTTTAGTTCATTTGGATCTGTAGATTCTTCTACGGCTTCTAATAATAGTTGTGATAAAGGAGAACTAGGGTTATAAAAATTTGTTAAAGCAGTTGCTGCTGATGTTTCTGCAGTTCCTCCTATAGTATCTCCTCTATCTGCTCTGCCGTAGCACTGTAATTGACTATTATCTTTATCTGCGCCACTAATAGAGTTTCGTACTGCGGCGTCTGCTGCATCAGTACAGATTAAAGGAATTCCATCAATATATAAATTATAAAGTCCATGTATTTCACCTTCGGAAATTGCGTCTGCTACATAAACAATTTTTGAATCATTTGCATCTGTATCTGCAAATATCGGTATACCTGCAAGTCTTTGTACACCATAAACTACAGGTAGAAACTTTCCTTGTAAACCAACAGTAAGATCAACTTCATTATCAATTTCTTTTTGTTCCTCTTTTATTACAGTTTTTTTACCACCAAATAACCCAGCGATTCCACCTCTTTTCTTTGTACTGTATTTTTGTACTGTTTCGTAAGTTTTATAATTTGCAATTGCACTAAGTGTTGTTTCTGAATGTATAAAACCTAAGTCATCTGCATATTCTGGTTTTATTGTTAAATTAGGTTGTGGTTTTCCATTTCCATCTAATGCTCTGTGAGTATCGTCAGTTGTTAGTCTTCCTCCGACTTGAGACCAGTCTCCCCAATGGCTTGTAAGATTCCATTTTACATTACTTCCATTTGGTCCTTCATCAATAGAGCAACCTGCAATAATGCCTTTAAATATAAGAATACTAGAATTTCCTTGTATGTTTCCAGTTTCTGGGTCTATGAAAACTTTATGAATAAATACTTCTCGATTGAGAAAAGCGGGATTTGCAAGTGTTAAAGTTGCTTTATCAGCAAGAACTCCTTTAAGTTCTTCTGATTCTAATGATATTGTTACTGATACACTTGTGTCTGTAGGATAAGTTGTTATGTCGTCTGAATCATCTCCTGTAGTAGTAAATGCCATTGTACGATTATTATTACTAAATCCAGTAATAATATAAATTACAGAAGTTACTCCAGTAGAAAATGTTCCACTGTTTTTTGTTATTTTTACTTTGTCTCCTTCACGAAAACCAAAGTCTATTAAATCTGTAGAATCAGCATCATCATGAAAAGTAGAGTCGACTGTAAAAGCTGCGCTGCCAAAGTCTCCTGTTATAGATACTGAAGTTCCAAGATGATCTCCTGAAAGTGTAAGACCCATGTTTGTTGCTCTTGGTGCAGTTGTTTCTGAATAGGAACCAATAGATTTTACTCTGTTTGCTCTATATACTTGAGAGCCATTAGAAGCTCCATCTTGATCTGTACTACCATCATTAAAACTTATATCACGACTTGCGTCTGTAAAATACGCATAACGATTTGCATTTGTACGAAAGTCTGGACTTTCAGGGTCTTTTGCAAAAGGGCGTTCGAATTTTATAAGATGAGCATACTCAAACTCAGAGTTACTTACTAAAATTTCTTCTATTGAAGAATTTATACTACGTTTAGTCATTAGGGTTGAGCCTCCTCTAAATTGAGTGAAAAAGTATATAAATTATTTGTACCAAGTGAGTACTCTTGTACATCACCTCGTTGTACTACACGAAACATTGGATTTGAATAAGTAAGTGTTGATCCATCTGTTACATCTTTTTCAACTGGTGGTACAACATAAAGTCTACGTTCATCAGTAGTATTTAAAGCAGTATCAGTAGATAACTTATTCGTTGAGTCTGCAACTCTTACAACTTTATATATTTTGAGATGATTTGAATTTGACGAATCTGAGAAATTAAACATGTCACCAGGACGTAATCCACCAGTGACACTGTCCATTCCATCTATTAAAAAATTTGAATCCCCACTAGTTATACTTCCTTGAACTGAAATTGTTCCACTTGTTGTAGTTCTTGGATCAGCATTTTGAGGTAGTACAACAAAAAATGGTTTAAGTCGTCCTCTTTTTTCAAGCAAAAAATTGTAAATTGGTTCAAACTGTTCGCGAGTCATAGGATTATATGTAATACCTATACTCCAGTGATGACCAACTATTGATCTTGTAGTTACACGACCACTGTTTGTTCTTGAAAAAGACACAGGTTGGTTTGCTGTAAATTTTACAGAAGCAAACCCTGGACCCGCAGTATAACTTGATGCGTGTCCTTCTCCTGCTTCACTAATTGTCCAATTTGGATCTGGTAATCGATTTGTAAATGCACTAAAAGCCATTATCCGCCTGTACCTCCATAAACTGTAGGATCAACTGTTTCTAAGAAACCTTCTCCATTGTCGTTTGCTGCTTGTCTGATCATTGCTATGATATTTCCTTGTTGTTCGTTGAGCATATTTTGTACACTTTGTCCGTCTACTGCACTAATATTGAAGTTTACATTTGTAGTTCCACTTCCAAGTGCATAGTTTGGAATTATATCGATTGGTGCTGCGGCAGTTATAACTTCTGGTCCTCTTTCTCCAACTGTTATTCCATCTGCGCCATCAGCATATCCTTTTCTTCCCATAGCTGCAGGAGTAAAGTTATTTGCGTTTGTTCCGACTCCTTGCCCACCTCGTAAGTATGCAAGTTCTCCTCCTGACGCTCTTTGAGAAACATCTATTGAATTGCTTCTACTTCCAATATTCAGTGCTGTACTTGGTGTTGCAGTATCACCACCACCACTTGTTGATTGATACTGAGTTTTTGCAATCATTCCTAATTGAGCTGCACCCATTGCTCCTACTAAAGCTGCTAAAGCAAAGTTATAAGGTGCTGGTACATCATCTAACACTGCTACTATTGCAGAGGCTGTATTAATTATTGTTTGAGCCATTTGAATTTTCTTATTTCTTTCAAATGCTTTTCTAGCCATTGAATCTTTTTTCTTTTCAAGTGCAGCTATTTTTGCAAGGGATTCTTTTGACTTACCGTCTCGTCTCTTTTCTGCTTCAATAGCTTGATCTACTTCAGCAACTTTTGCTTGCCCTGCTGCTTGTGATAAAGCTCCAAATGCGGCAGTTATATTTCCTGCAAGTTCTAATTTTGCTGCCAATTTTTCTGTTTTAGTACTTGCATTTTCAAAAGTTGTAAAGAAAGTATCAAAACTTCCTACAATATTTGCACTAAACTGAGCGATTCCACTTATAAGTATTCCATCTTCTCCAAAGATTGATCGTGATATATTTGCAAGCACCTGCATAGTTTCTGCAACTTGTCCTAATCCTCCTTTGAACTCGTTAAGTCGAGCTGTAGCTGCTGCTATTTTTGCATCTAACTCTGCTTTCTTTTCTTCTGATATTCCTTCTTCTCCTGCCGCAAGTTTTAATTTTGCTATTGAATCTTCCATAAGACTTGTTGTTGTTGTTGAGAGCGCTGTAGCTAACGCCGAGCCTCCTCCTGCTTGTGAAAGTAAATTATCTCCTAAATTTTTAGAGAATGTTTGTGCGGCAATTGTTAAATCAAAATCTAAGTTTCCGATTGTTTTGTCTAATATTTGTTTAGATATTTCTAAGCTTTGTCCGCCAATATCAACACTATTGCCTAATGCCTTTGATAGAGTTTCAAGTCTAAATACTTCAGGTGTGATTATGGAGGCTTCTATCCTTGCTTTTACTTGGTCTGCAAGAGCAATATATTCTGCTGCAACTGCAGGATTTAAGCTTGGTATTTCTGCCATGCCTCTTAGTTTTTTCTCAAGAGCAACATCTCCTCCTGCTTCAGGGCCTTCTATTGATACTTGTCTTCCTCTTAATGTTCCCTGTACTGATGCTTGTCCTAATGTTGAGTTGAGTTTATTACTTTCTTTTATTGATTTTAGCCTAGCATTGATTAAGTCTTGTTCAGTAGCTACTCTTGCTTTTAATAAAGCATATTCAGCTTCTATAACAGCAAATTTGATCTCTGCCTCTAGTTTTGACATTCTTATTCTTTCTTGTGCTATTTCAAATGCTTGAGCAGCTTCTTTTGCGTTTGTTTTTAAATTTTCCCCAAGTCTAAACTTATTAATTTTATTTCTTTTTTCTGCTCCATCTAAAGTGAGATTAGTGAGCTCTTTTGTTAAGTTAAATAATTGTTGTGTGCTTTTTATTTCTTCTAATGTGATTTCCTGTGATAAAGTTGCGGCTCTAATTTGTTCTTCTTTAATTTGTAATATTCTTTCATCTGCGCCTCTTTTTTGTATTAAAGCATCTCTTAGAGTTTCTTCTAATTCGTGTTCTTTAGCTCCTGCCTGAATTTTCAGTTGAGCTTGTCTTAATGTTTCAGAGTTTAAATCTAGTTGTCGTCGTATTGCTCCTTCTTCTACTGCAAGAATATCTATCTGTAATTGACTTGCTGCGAGTTTGACTCTTGCATCTTTTGAAGCTGCAATCGCTCCTTTTTGTATTTGTTTTAGTAGTCCTACTTCTCTTTTTTGATTGAGTTCTATTTCTTGCAAAACTACAAGTTTTTTAACAAGTGTAGGTAATTCTTTTTTAAATGTTTCTGCTGCGTTAAGTCTTACTACTTTTAATTCCTCTTCTCTTAATTTTACTATTCTTTGTGTATTCGCTTTTTCTGCTTTTCCAATAGCTCGAAGACTATCCATTCTAGCTTTGCTTAATTCTTGAGATTTAAGTTTTACTTGGTCTAACTCGGGTCCTAAATTAGATCCTGCAAGTAAAGATACTTGTGGTCCTAGACTTAAAAGAGACTCAGATAGTAATTTGGTGGCATCAACATCTCCTTCTTTTGCTTGTTCTATTAACCCGTTTAATTCTGTGTTTACTCCAGATAATGCGCTGAGTAGTCCATCATATTTACTTTTAACTGCAAATGTTCTTAAAAACTTTCCACCCTCTTTTTCTGCTTCTTTTAGAGCAGTAGCTAATCCCTCTGCAGCTTGTGAAACTCCATTTACTTGTTTTTCTACTTCTACCATTGTCTGTCTAGAAATTTTTGCAAGATCTTCTGCACTGTTTCCAGCTGCTAAAAATTCTTGTGCAAAGTCATTAAAACTTTTTCCAAGTTTCTTTTGAACAATAGCTGCTACTTTGTCAGATTCTCTTGAAAGTGTGTCGATACTAAGTGCAAAAGCATCCACATTTTTTAGTCTATCTTGTATAAAATCTTCATCAGGCTGGCCTGCCGCTACATTTCGAGTTGCAAAAAATTCAGCATCTCTAGCGGCAAATGAATCAGTACCTTTATTACGTGCACCTTCTTTATCTAAAGCTTTTTGTGTTTTTAAAGCTTCATCAAATGCTGATTTTGCAATTCCTCCTAAAACTTTGAATTCTGCTGTCAATAATTTTGTAGAAGAAGTTGATCTTTCAACTATCTTATCATAAGCATCCATTTTGTCTGCTATACCATTAAGTACAGTTGCTAAATCTTTTTGTGCTTTGTTTGCGATTTCTGTTTCTTCTGCAAAGAATCCAAATAATTTAGCTATACCTTTTAATGCTCCTTTTAATATATCAAAAGCAATCAGTATAAGTCCTAAAAAGGGTAAAGCTCCTAATATAGCTGTACCAAATGCTTTGAAACTTAAAGTAGCTGCTTTTACAGAAGCTCGTAATGTAGCCATACTTACTGCAAGAATCTTTGTAGTTATACTAGCACTCTTTGTATACCCTTCAGCTACTACTACTTCTCTCCAGTAATCTGCAACTGCAAGTCGTGTTAAAGTAAACGTAGTTTTTAATTTAGTCAAAGAATCTTTATACCCAAGAGTAGCTCTACTTGCCTCTGCTAACACTTGTGATTCTTTATCATAGAAGTTTTCATCTGCAAGAGCTAGATTAACTTTTCTTGCGGCTGATTGAGAAATCTCAGCACCTGTTAAATCATTTAAAGCTTCTCGTTTTTTGACCATATCTGCAAGCTCTCGTTTTGCTTGCTTTGAAACTTTCAATCCTGAAGCTACTTGAGCTTCTTGAGCTGTAGTTTCTGCATTTATAGCTTTTGTTAAACTACTTTTTGCTGATCCTAGCTCTCTTGAGGTTTGTGTTCCTTTAGACAGTTTATCTGTTAATTCATTATAGGCTTTTGCACTTTCTTTTGTAGGTGTCATAACTTCACGAGCACTTTTTACTTGTTCATCTGCACCTTCTGCAAAGGATTGTGCAGTTAATTTAGCTTGTTCTGCTCCTAGTCTTGATTTCTCTGTTAGATCTCCAATCGCAGGAATAAGTCTGCTTGTTATACCTCCAGACATAGCAAGTATGCCTCCTAAGAATAATGCTGGAGAGGACATGAAGAAATTAATTATAGGAATAAGTGCTCTATTTAAAAGAGTAAGCATATTTTTAGATAAATCTGCAAGAGCTGCTGATAAATTATCATATGCATTTGGTTGAATAGAGTCTGAAATTCCACCAAACTTAGCTTCACCCTCTGTAATAATTGCGTTCATAAAGGCTTGTTGTCTTTCAAATCTTGTTAAACCACTTGCGGCTTTACCAAGTTGAGCAGCATAAGTTTCTACTGCATCATCGAGACGAACCATAATACCCAATTCATCCAAAATTTCAGGTTCTAACTTAATCGCACCTCGTGTTAACCTGTCAAGTGCATCTCCCATGTCTCTACCGAGAGCAAGAGAAGCCCCTTTTGCAACTCGAGTTAATCCTTCCATTTCTGCAACACCAAAACCAGCACTTGTTGAAAGCGCAGCTGTACGCATTGCCTGTTCTAGAGACACTGCATTTCCAGTTACTTCTTTTAATTTTGCGGATACAAGATCAAGAGACTGACCTGATTCATTTCCAAAAGCAGTTAAACCCTCTCCGAGTTTTTCTACTGCGGCTGCATTTCTTAATGCACTGAACGCTGCCGTTGCGGCAAAGACGTTAGCAGCTAATAGAGCGTATGTAGATACTAAAGCACCAGATCCAGAAGAGCCTCCAATGGTCTGGTTTAATTTTGAAAAGTTTTTTGTACTATTAGCAGTTTGAATTATAGCTTGTTGTTGACGGCCATAACCTTTATCTCTCTGCTTCTCAAGATTTTTTTCTGATTTAGTCGTTTTATCAATTTCATTTCGAAGATTTTTTTGCTGCTTATTAACAATATTAAAACCTTTTGCAGTTGCGACTACTTCAAATATTACTTTATTATCTGCCATTTATTTTCTTTTTAATCTATCGTGCTCAGCTTTTAATCTTTTCTGAGATTGTTCGATACCTCTTGATTCTAAAAATAATATTACTTCGTGAATCCATTGTTTTTGGTGATCTTCTACTTCATATAATTTAAGTAAAAAATCATAGTTTGTATAATCTTTTCCTGTATAGCCTACGTCAGCAAAAACTCTATCTCCTAAAGAGTTGTATATGTTTAATGCTGTTACTACTGACTCTGGAAAATCTTCCCAATCTGAAGGACATTTTTCCCAGTCGGGTTCTTCACCCATTTGTTCCATCATTTCCAAGTATTGATCCTTGGTCATTCCAATGTCACTATTGTCCAGGTTTAATTTCAGTTTTTCCAGTATCTTTGTTTTGTTCTCTGCTACGAAAATTTTCTAGGTCAAAGACTACCTCATTGAGCCAGTTATCAAATTCTGAAGAATTTTCTACTAATTGTTGGGCATTTTCTTCAGTAAATTCCATTTCTGATTTAGGGTCTTGTCCTTTAAGATCAACAAGTAGTAAATCTTCAAGATATCCTAATTTTAATCCTTTCCAGCCTTTTACTGTTGATTTTGTAAATTCAACTACAAATTTTTCGTCATTGAGCTCATCTTCAAATTGACGAGTTTTTCTGTTAAATTTATTTATAGTACACTTTTTTCTTAAGTTTACTAATTCTTTTCTTGATAGATTTGCAAGTTCTACTTCAAATCCAAGTAATCCTGGGAATTCCACCCAAGTAGTTTTACTATCTACTAGTAATGATTTTAAATCCATGATGTTATATTCTCCTAATATGTTATAACGGTTGATAAATTTGCAGGATTGCCTATCAAACGATAGTCAAACGTCTGCGTAAATACTTCGCCTTGGCTCATTCTCTTTGTAAACATACAATTTGCTAAATTTGCATCTAAGAATGTGTTGCCATTAACGATTGTTTTAATACGAACAGTAGTGTCTGTATTAAAACTTTGCACTGTACTTGAATTGTTCTCTGTAATATATTGAGTTATATTACCTGAAACAACTCTTCTTTCGAGAGTAAACCCTGAAGGATACATTGCAGTTGAAGCATTTGTAACTGAAAGACTGCTTTGTAATGTTTCAAAAGGTGTCCAAGAAATATCATTTTGAACACTTAATGTAGCAGATATAATGTTTGAAACATCTGATCCACTAACTTCCACATCAATAAGCGATAAGGTGGGAGTTCTTGTCGAACTAGCACTCACCAGTGAACCTGGGAGTGAATATGGAGTTAAACCTTCTGAGGGGTCATATCCATGTCCTACTCTTTCTAACTTTTGTGCTTGTCCTGAAACAGCTAAAGTTAAATTTGAACCTTTCGCTAAATTGAAATCTCCGTTTGTTATTACACATTCATTCAATTTAAACGTGCTTTCTCCAGTTACA
>Ga0208645_1002638_pt1 | contig 14073 bp, 16 predicted proteins | sample VirMetDEL_Sep_01_FD_184519 | JGI IMG/M metagenome (GOLD analysis project Ga0208645, IMG submission 184519) | Aqueous microbial communities from the Delaware River and Bay under freshwater to marine salinity gradient to study organic matter... | ecosystem: Environmental > Aquatic > Marine >... | reverse complement strand
TGCGCGAGGACGCGAAGTCCTGCGACCGTGATATATGTCTTGTTCTGGAGCTGCATCACATGACCCAGCTCGTGAGAGAGTCCGAGTTGTTGTGTGTAGTCGTGGAGCTTTTTTTGTTGTGTGTTGTGTCTCATCTCTGCTCCTTCCAGTTGTCCGGCGTCCATCCTTTGTCGGCGTATTCTCTCGCATCACTTGCCCAGCACACCTCGGCCTCGAGCCATGCGTCAGCCTCGTCGGCGGTGAAGCCTTCCGCTTCCCATTCTCTGGCGACGTGCTCGAGGTCTCCACCATGCGCCCAAAAACCATAGCTCTCCAAGACTTCCTTGATTTCTTCAATTTTGCTCATCGCACCATCTCCCGGAAGTAAGTGTTTACCACATCGGCGGTCTCGTTGCACACCTCGAGGAGCCAGCGACATCGGCTCCTCCACGCGAACTCTCGAGCCTCGGTGACAGCTCTCCGGAGCGGTCCCTGGTGCTCGACTGTGTAGAGGTTGACTCCCTCCACCATCGCTCGCTCGATGTCTCGCTGGATGCGGAAGAGGTGCTCGCGGAATTGCTCCGGGCATCGTCGGCTGTGTCGGTGCGGGATGTTTTTCCTCGCGTCGTTTTGTCTTCTTCTGAGTTCTGTGCTATTTGTCATTGTGTCATCCTCTCTCGATGATGTGTGTGCGCCTCCTCCGGTTCGACCCACAAGCCGGAGGAGGCTTTTCTTTTATCTTCTTTTTTCTTGCATCGCTCGGACAATCAGCGACCGCACGACCTGACTGACCGACGTGTACCCCTCGAGCTCGCTCCTCCTCTCTGCTTCGCTTTTCAACCACTCCTTCTGCGCTGGTGTCACCGGGACGTGAATCCTGGTCTCTTTTTTTGCTTTCATTTGTCACCTCTTGTCACTCGTTTGTGTTGATATTGTGAACGACTTGTGCAATTGTTGCACAAGATTGATACAAACGCAAGAAAAAAGAGGAGCAGAAAATGAAGATGAACGACAAACAAAGAGCCGCACGATTCCTCGAGCTGAGACTCCAATTCGACCAATACATCGAGGAACGAGCGGAGGCTCTCGACGATACCTTGGAGGAGGCTGCTGCTGCGATTGGTGCTGCGGAGAGAGCGTTGCTCGAGGCTCGGAAGCGTCTCGAGGAGCTGCGCGGAGAGAATGCTGGGAGGGATTAGGCTGCTTGTTGGGAGATGCCCGCTCGGATTTGTTTCCTCGTCTCTGGGTTGACGAGGCGAGCCGGAGCGGAGGGAGGAGGCTGTCGGACCACATCGAGGAAGGTCCGATAGTCTTCGACCATCAGGACACTCACCACCATCGCCAAACCGGACGACAACAGAAGAGGGAGAAGTCGACCATGCAAGGCATACATGAACCACGACACGACAGCGGAGGCGACAGTGACCAACCACGAAAACATCCGGAACGGGACAGCTCGGAGACGGGACGTCAACCACAGTCCTCGGATTTGTTTTTGAGTCATCTCTTCCCTCCCTTGTGCTTCAACGTTGTCGACAGTCTGACCACCTCTTTCTCGAGTGTCAAGATGCGAGTCTCGAGAGCCTTGAGCTCTTTCTTCTCCGCTTTTCGCTCCCAAGCAATGACCAGCCCGGCAAAGCCGACGAAGAGCATCGCGACCCATGCAAGCGGTCCCGTGTTCCGTGCTATGATGCCGAGGAGGTCATCTTGCGGAGCAGGGACGAGGATCGTCGGTTGCGAACGAATCGGGTCTGGATGTTCTGAGAACTGCGGGTCTGACATCTACTTCTCCTTCCTCATAACGTAGCATGAACGAGAAAAACATGAAAAAGAACAAGGCACACTTTGCGAGATTCTTGAAGGACTATCTTGCGCAAGTCTACAATTTGAGCGTGAACGATGTCGGAGTGATGGAGCTCACGCCTCCACTCTGGCAAATCTTTCTCGGCTTGGAGCGATTTGTGGTTCCGATTCAACCAGGAAAGGTCGACGACTGGATGGAGCAGGGAGTGTGGGTCTGGACCCAGCTCGAGCAGCTTCGCCTCGAGCCGTCTGAATAACTGCGAAGGTCGACTCTCCGGCTTGTTGCCGGAGGCCGACGGTAAAGGAGAGACCATGCGATTCGTTTTTCTGGTCGGAGTGTTTTTGTTTTTTTTCTTCGCGTCGTGCTCTGGAGGGAACTCGACTCGAGATGTCATCGACTGGTTCTGCGAGCGGAGGTCGAGGTGCTGCGCTGTGGATTATGCGAAGTGTGTTGCAAGTCCTCCTCAATTCCAGCGAACACTCGCCTCGACTCTGGAGCTGCGAAGAGAGTTCCCGGACGACTGCGAACCATCGGCGAGGAGGGTCCGCTACTTTCAAATGTTACTCACACGACAACCAGTCGCGACCAATCCTCCCACCTGTAAGAACCACAACGACTGTCGCTGGGAGTTCTCTCGCGATTATATCAAGGTCAAGCATTGGATGTGCTCTTGTCCGCTCGAGGACAGGGTCAAGGGCTCCTGTCCTGTCAAGGTCTGCACACCACCAGCAAAAGTCGGCGAGCGTTGCGCTGCGTCTCCTCTTCCGATTCTCTGCGACTCCTCTGGATGGTGTTCGATTGGTGAGGGAGACGAGACCGGAGTGTGTGTTGCGAAGAAGGAGCTCGGTGACGAATGTCGACGCGACATCGAGTGCAAAGATTCTCCGGACTACGTTGCGAGGTGTATCAGAAGGTTCGACAGTGTGACCGGGAAGTGTGGGAAGGCGGAGCTCGGTTGCGGACTTTAGACTCGAGTCGTCGCTGCGCTGCTGTTGTAGAGGTTTGCTCCTTTGCTCTCTGGTTGTGAGCTCTCCCTCGTCTCTGCGATGACCAGGGTCTGAAGGCGGAGGGTGATTGCAGAGGAGCCACATCCGACCAAGAGCTCGTACTCTTGCAAGCCGGAAGCATTGCGAAGAGGAAGGTCGCCGAAGACAAGTGTCACGGTGTCCTTCCCTAAAGATGAGACTGTGACTGTCTGCGTGGAGCTGGTCGCTCCTGTTGCCACATTCCGGAACTTGAAGTCGACGCTGTTCCCTAATCCTCCACGGTCCTCGACATACATCGTCGCACGAGCCTCGAGCTCGCAGGGGTTGCCTGCAAGGTTGGTCTTCCCGGAATGAATCCCGTCGGTCGTGTAGAGGCGGAAGGTCGGCGTCCTCCACGGGACGTCATTCGCGAGGTCGTGGAAGTAAGTCTTGTCGGTCATCGGGAGGTATATCCCCGGAGGTTGCCACTCCCATCCGGCTCCTTCTCCTGAATCCATGCACAAGACAACGCCTCGAGGAAGTATCGCACCACCTCCGCTCTCGGTGTGGTCGTGTGCCATCACTGCCCGCCAAGCACGACCAGGCGCCGGGGCTCCTGTCAATCCTTCGTAGGCTCCGTTGAGCGAGGTCCGCAGACCACTCAAGATATAGAACGCACCTTCGCGAGCGACTTCAATCGGCCTCTCCACCAAGGCTCTCCATCCGGAAAATACCAAAGGCATCACGACATCCCTAACGCGACCGAGCCGGAGCCGATGGTCGCTGTGTCAAGGTCTTCGAAGAGAATGAACTGGTCACAGTAGAGTGTGTCGGTGTGCGAGCCGTGGACTCTGCGCTGTACTTCAATCGAGTAACCACACCAGCCATCGGAAGCCGGGACATAACTCACATCACACCACTCGACATGAAGGTTTGTCGAGGTGCTGACGACTGTCCCGACTGCGCTGTAATCTCCTGTTATGACGTTCTTGAGGCGCACATCCCACTCCGTCGCTGCGTTCTGTGGCTCCCAGACGAGGAGGAAGCGAGCCTTCAAATAAGGCGGAGCGGAGGGAGGAGAGCCACTCGAGTCGAATCCAGCGGAGACGTAAGTTCGAAACATCTCCGCAGCGGTTTTCGTGGTCCTCTTGTAGTCTGTCGCATAGGCTTCATCGAAAGCAACCCACGTCGAAGCCGTCGCAGGGCTCGCCGCGTAGAGGTGGACGCTGTCGGAGTCCTCGACCATCCCGCTGTATATCACGTTCCTCGCGAGCGGTCGTCCTCCGTGGTATCCGGTCACTGTGCTGTCGGTGTGGTCGTGTCCAATGATGGACTGAGAAGCGGAGCCCGGTGCTCGAGAGTCGAAGATTCCCTCGAAGAGAGCATTCCCGAAGGCATACATCCGGAGCCAGCTCTCGGCGTCTCCTGATTCATCCGCAGCCACAAGAGCGTCGTTCATCGCTGTGAAGAACTTTCTCATATTGTCAGCCCGTCGATTCGTTGTCCGTGTCTGGTGGTCGACACTCCGTCAATCTCCCAGACCTGCAAGGCGTAGATTTTAAGAATCGGAATGTTGTTCGAGTCGAAGGTCTTTGCCCTTGCCACCGGCATCCACTGCGACAGGTATCGACCCGGAGCCAAAGGGAAGCGGACGTGAGACCAGGTCTTGTTCTCGTCTTCGCTCGCCGAGTAGGTTTGCGGGAGGTTGTTGGTCGCTGGGTTGTTCGCAGCTGCGAAGCCTCGCGTCTCCAGACTCCTCTCGTAGATGTCGAAGTCAAAGTCCGAATTGCTTGCGGAGTAGTACACATCAGCCACGAGATACTTGTTGCGGTCGAGTCCTTGCGAGATAGGAACACGACCAATCTTGTCCAGGCTCCCGGTGAGGAAGATGCTTGTCTCCGCCGACGCTGCCTCGAACTCGAACAAGGGCGAGTCTCCGTTATCCGCTCCCCAGACCAGACCGCGACAAAGAGCTCCACCTCCGCCAGCTCCTCCCGGTCCTGCGACACTGGTCCCGGAGGCGTGATTGTGTCCGAAGATGGACTGGCTACTGGCTCCCGGTGCTGCGACGCTCCACAGAGATTCGTAAAGGGCGTTGAGCCCGTGCATCGCAGAAGAGACCGGGTCGGTGTAGACACTGCGTCCGAACTTCACTGCGTCGTAAGTCATCTGCCTGAATCGTTTGGTGATTGCCATCGTTCATCTTCCCCACAAGAAAGGGTCGTCGCTTGCGCTTCCAAGCGTCTCGTTCGAGTCTGCCCACCACATGAAGCGGTCGGTCCTTTGTCCAACCGTGGAGGCTCCTGCGAAGGTGTCCCAATCGTCGAAGCGGACAATGTCACCGGAGGCGAGCCACGCAGGGACCGAGTCGACTGTGATGGTCGCCGTCGCATAATCGACGGAGGTGATAGTTGCGGAGCCGAAGGTCGGCGTCGCGGAGGTCAGTGTGGAGGCGTCGACGAATTGAACCTTGTCACCGGTAAGGAACCAGTGAACGGGCTCCGTTCCGTCCTCTCCGCTCTCGGGAGCCATCGACACGTCGGAGGCGTTCGCAGTCGTGAGGCCATAGTTCGCTCTCGACTCGACTTGGACATCGAGCGAGGAGACGCTGTTGACACGAGCCGCAGGAGCCACACGACACAAGCGGTCGGTCTGCCTCCGGAGGAGGAGTGTCAGTGCGACGGTCGCTCGGTCGTCTGCTGGTGTCACCTCCATCACCTCGAAGACGTCGGTCGCACTGTATCCGGTCGACGAGCCTTGGATGTCTGGGAGGTGCTGCACAGTGAGAGAGACCAGGTCTCCGGGTTCGTAGGCTTTGTCGAGGTCAAGGAGGACCGTGACCGACACGAGCGGTCGAGGAGCCTTGCGCTCGAGGAGGATTGCTTCGAGCGTCGCCGTAAGCTCACCGACTCCGCCGACGTAGACGATCCCTTTGTCGTCGATGCCCGGAAGAGTCCTCGAGCCGTAGAACTTCACCGACTCGTTCTCAATTATGGTCTCGGAGTAGAGAGCTTGTCCGTCGATGTTGTAGTTCGCGGAGAGCTTTGCGATGTTCGCAATGCGAGAGCCGTCGAGAACCAGGCTCGGAAGTGTTCCATTCTCGTTCGTAATGACAAGCGCATCGTTGTCGATGGTGGTCGTTTTTTGTTGTGGGTAGACATCGCCTCTCCCTTTAATCTTCAAGCGTCCGTCGAGCTGCCAGATACACAACGCGCTCGTGGTCATTGCGAGGTGTGTCAGATACTCCTCGAGGTTCATCGGCTCCGTGAGGAGATAGCGTCGGAAGGTGCTCTTCAATCGAATCTCGTCGAAGGAGTCAAGGTCGACAAAGTCCGAAGACAAGCCGAGACCCCAACCAGCCGGAAGCGTGTCGTATCGTCCCGACTCTGGTCCGTTCGTCCCGTCGCCGTTCAAGGAGAAAAGCATCGTCAAGAGGAGGTCAGCCTGGTCGCCTTGGAGGACTCTCACCTCTTGCACATCGGCTCCGGCTTCGTGCTTTGTTGGGAGGGTTCCGAACCTTCCTCTCTGCTCGATTGTGAGTCGCTGCTTGTATCGGTTGACGAGCACATCTCCAGCGATGAGTGAGGTCGTGTCTCCGGAGTGTGTGATGGTGTCCTCTCCCGGGTTCGGATAGCTCTTGCGAACGTTAAGGATGCGCACACCTGCGAGCTTGATTGTGCCGGAGGCGTCCTCGATGTCGACTGTGTCTCCTGCCTCGAGGCGGGTCGGTTGATTGCAGACCACCTCGAAGGATTGCGCCGGGACTGCGTTCACCTCTTGGTAGTAGATGTCGTCTCGAGAGACGCTCTTGATTTGCACCAGCTCCGAGTCGATGCGAACGAAGGGTCTCTGCTTCGGGTTTGTTGGGTAGGAGGAGAAGCGATTGTCCGCCGAAGCGAACTCGACAAACATCTCCACGACTCCGGAGGGACCAATCTCCTCCTTCAAGGTTCCCTTTCCGAAGGTGGTCGCGCACACTTGCGAGTCGGTTAGGAGCTTTTGCGGACTGACACACGTCAAGGTCGTAACGTCGTCCCACTCAACAGCCTCGAGGAATCCAGACCACCGGAGTGTGTTCTTCGTCTGGTTCGAATAGTCTTGCCAATAAAACCAGACCTGTCGACCAAGGACAAAGGGGTTCCTGTCGTAGACTGTCGAAGAGGTGGAGTGCTGGGTTGCGCTGGTCCTGTAATATGCCCGAATGCAACCTTCGAAGGTGGTCGCCGTCTTCCCGGTGTAGCGTATCGCCTCCTTCCCAATCCACACCACGCCGCTCGAATCGAAGAGGCTCGTGTCGTCGACGTCGATGGTGGTCGCCGTCTGTGACAGGTCAGCGGTCAGCGAGGTCGTCGACTGAGTCGCGAGAGCCTCCATCGCCCAGCTGAAGTCGGAGACCTGCAAAGTCGCTCCGGAGAGTGTGCTTTGCGCTGTGTCCTGCGAGACCTGCTGCGAGAGGGAGGGAGACAGCGCAACAATGACTTCTTGAATCCCCTGGTACGCTGTCGGCGTGAGCTGGTTGGAGTTCACCAGTGCATCGCTGACGCCTTCAATCTCGACGAGGAGTCCTCGGTGAATCATTGCTTCACCAGCATCTTGTTCGTCGGGTTATACACCCAAGTCTCTTGTGGACCAGTCTGCGGATTGTACCACTGCGAAGTCCCGTTGAGCTGTACGATGACCGCATTCCCTCCGAGCTCGCTTGCTTTGCGTTGCGCTTGCGCTTGCGACATCGGAGGAAAAGCAGAAGAGAGAAGTCTGCGAGTCGTCAAGTCGATGACAACAAATCCTTTTTCTTTCATGGTGCAACCTACAGACAAAACTGTTCAAGGTAAGAGAACGTCACGGAATAGGTTCCTGTCGCTGCTGGTGTTCCTGCGGAGATGGTCAAGTAAAAATCCTGAGTCAATGCGTCATACTTGCCAGTTGTTCCGGTCCTGTATTGATAGGAGGTCGTGTTGTATTGAATGTTGGTCCTGTTGATGTTGGTCCAGTCTTGGAGGTCAATTTTTGGACTGACTGCCTCAATGGTACTTTGACCAATCATGGTTCCCAAAGCATCACCACTCTTCGAAACACCACACCAGAAGCCGGTTGTCTTTGTGGTTCCTCCGTAATAAGGGTAGCTCTCTGCTCCGTTTCTTTTTGTTGCAGTGTTGACCGCATTGCTTGAACTCGCTCCGCAATAGACCAGGTCGCGAGTGTAGTCTGCGTTCTCTGGATAAGCTCCCAAGTGAAAGCCCGCATTGGATGCGCTCATCGCAACGTGACCGAAGACAAGGAAGTTCGGCATCTCCATTTTCTTCTTGAGTTCGATGTATTGGTTGGAAGTAACAGAAGAGACGATCTCGATGGTGATGGCGTTCCCTGCTTGTGTCACTGTATAGGTCGTGCTCGGGTCAATGGTCTCGATGACCGTCCACTCGCCTTCTTGGTAGTCTGTTGTCCCAATCTTGCGATTGGCTGTCGTCCATCCTCCGCTGCCATCAGCCACTAGCAAGTCGAAGTTTGTGGAGCTGCTGGTCGGAAGAGAAGCACCACCTCCGGCAACCTCGAACATTATGACGAAGTCGGTGTAGTCCGCTGGATTCGGCGAGCCTGAATGCTCTGACATGTCGGTGTCAAGGTCGCTCGCGTTCCAGTAAGTGTGAGAGCCGTCGGAGATGAGGGTCGCTCGGTTCCTGTAAGTCGCCATCAGTCCACCTTGAAGAATACAGTCCCGACTTCGACGGTGTCGGTCGCGTCCGCGCTCCCGACAAGCTCGAGGCGGAGCTCGTAGGTTTTTTGTGCTGCTTTGAGATTGCCGGAAGCGGTCCCGACTGTCAACGCTCCACTGGTGACGGTTGTCGGCGTGGTCGCTGTCACCTCGAGAGTCGTGCTTGTCACGTCCTCTCCGTCGGTCAGGTTGCGGAGCTTGAGCCTACCGGTGAGACCGCTCCCCGCTGTGGCCCCGGAGACGTACATCGTCGCGACCAGGCTGAAGGACCGAGTCCCGGAATAGTCCGCCGGGTTGAACTGGAATGACGACAAGGCGACGGGACCAGTCAAAGGATGAACAAGGTCGACGTTGTCGAGGAGGGTAGTGTTCTGTGGCATGTTGCGACCTTCTGTTGTGAAGAGCTGCACGAGCTGCGACTTGACTCTTTGCATCGCTATCGAACCAGACCAAAGGCGAACGGACGGTCTTCGCTCTGTGAATCCACTCGACCGAGCGGAGTCTTGCGTCAAGATGTACTCTCGGAAGTCGGCGACCGTTCGTTGTTTGTAGAAGCGGAAGATGCGACCGCGACAAAGCCTCCAGAAGTTCAAAGACCACTGTGTTCGGTCGGCGTCGGTCAGGTCTCCGAGGAAGAGATTCCTGGTCGCGTTGTAACCACCTCCGAGGAAGTCACTCGTGGACGTATAGACGGGAGTGAAGTCGTAAGCGACCGAAGTTCCGCCTTCGGACTTGGAGACGCTCACAGTCGCTTGATAGGGGTCTTCGTCGTCGCGATAGACGGGACGAGTCGGAGAGAAGTACGCACCGACCGGGATGTCTGAGGTGTGTTCGGTCGCCGTGCTGACCGTGGAGGTCTTTCGAAAGCCGAGGTGCTCGGGACCATATTGCTCGTTGACAAGAGAGGCTCCATTCGAGTCGAGGCTTCCTCCGCTCCAAATCGCGTTGTTTTGGCTCGTGGTGTTAGTAATTGAGAAGGAGCCCGTGCTCGAGATTGTTACTTTCCCGGACTCCACGTCGAAGGTTCCGGTGTAAGTATAGGAGCTCCCACTCGCTGCGCTTTCGGTGGTCATCTGCGAGGCGATGTCGCTTGCGATGGCGTCGGGATATTGCAGACCGGAGAGGGACATCGTCGCCGAGAGGAGGCTTCCTTCGGTCCAGTAGATTTGATTGTTGTCTCCGTCGATTTTTATCTTCCCGACGAATGCCGGGGGTTTGCTCAACATCAGGCCATTCCTCCAACGATGCGCTTGTTCTTACGGAGCCAGGATTGAAACTCTTTCGCCTCCTGCGGTCCTGTTTTGTTCCACGGAGAGCTGTTGATGACCACAAAGACTTCGCGAGTCGGCTCCGCTTGTGAGGTGTCACCTCCGAGAGACTGTTGGAAGCTCGGCGACGCCGCTCTCGAGCCTCCTCCTCCTGCGGTCCCTCCGGGAGAGTCTGTGATGCTCGACAAAGCACCGAGAGCACCAGACAAGGCGAGGAGTCCTCCCGCAGCTGCTAGCGTCGGAATCCCTTGCGCTGCGTTCCCTGCTGCGAGGTATGTTGCACCGATACCCGCGAAGGTGAGGCCGAAGTTCTTTGCAATCCCTGCGAGGAGTTCAATAAATCCTTTCCCGAGGTCCGCTCCAAGGTCTGCGTCTTTGACTCCCATCACGAACTTGGCAAAACCTTCTCCGAGCCGCTCGAGGCTGCTCCCTACAAACTGCGCGAACTGAACTGCGGACTGTGCGAGCGTGTTCCCCAGCTTGGTCGCCGCTGGGATTGTTTTCCCGATTGCCTGGTTTATGTTCTTTTCGAAGGCTCCTGTGAGGGTGAGCTGTCCTAGTTGCGCTGCGTTTATTTTGCCCTGAAGATTGATCTCTTCCTTTTTGTTTGCCAGCAGAATCTGTTGTGAAGCAATGCGACTTTTCAAGATTGCTTTGTCAGACTTGTTGATGGTTGTCGCTTCCAGGATCTTCAATTTGTTTATGTCGATTTGAATCTGACGACGCTCAAAGTTCAGTTGATTGATTCGTTCTTGTCCGCTGATTTGCAGTGCTTGACGCTGTGTCATTGTGCCTTGAATGTTTGCGAGTTCCTGCCTCATCCGCAAAACATTGCTTGTCGAAGTCTGCTCTTGCTTGTCGAGGTTGAGCCGAGTCTGTGCTGGTTCTGTGATGAGGTTTTCCAGTTCTGCTCGGAGCTTCATCAGTTGAATCAGAGGACGTTGTTGCTGTGCAATCTTCTCGTATCTTTTCTGATTCTCCTCGGTGCTTTTCAAGATGCTCCGTGCTTGCTTCAAGGCTAGTCTGTCAAAGAGTGACAGTCTTCCTCGCTGTCGTGCTTGTTTTTCGAGCAAACCAGAAATTGTGAGCTGCTGAGTGATGGCGACGTCGCGGAGCTGGCGTTGCGCAGTGAGGACGTCGGTCTGGAGGTCATTCGTCGCCGCTGCCACCTCTGCCAGTTTTTTCTGGCTCTCTGACACTGTCAGTGATGCTTGCAGTTGTCTCGTAATGGTTGCTTGATTGCGAAGGAACTCTTGCTGGTCTGCCAGACCTGCCCGTCTGATGGTGTTAATCAGGACCGCGACCTTCGCTTGTCTGTCTGTGAGCTTGCCGCTTTGGCGTCTCATCAGAATCTCTTCCATTGTGAGGCCGTTCGTCTTCTGGATCTCTTTGGCGTACCGGCTGGACAGGATGCGCAGTTGCTCCGGAGTGTCCTTCATCGCTGCAATGACTCCGGAGATGGTTCCTCCCATGCTCGAGATGTTGTTGAGTGCGAACTGTTGAAAGTTCCGCAGCTGCGTCCGAGCTTGCGCTTGGAAGTCGAGGAGCTCTTGAAGGCTCTCGGACCTTGCCTTCTGGTTTCTTTTGCCGTTCTGCCTTCGTACTTTGTCGAGCGTCTTGTTGACCTTAGAAGCGGTTTTGACTGCGGAGGTCGCTGTGTCCTTCGCTGTATTCTTGAGAACTGTCTGTGTCTGGATGTTGTAGTTCGCGAGCTTGCGCATCGAATCAAGGGTGGTTGTGTCGAACATCCTCGCGATGCTTTTCCCGACGAGCGGGAGTTGTTTCATCTTGTCCAGGATGTTGATAAAGAATCCGATGATTTTCGCGAAGGTCTTCCCGGAGAATGCTTGTGTGATGGCGTCGCGAACCTTTGCGAGCGACTTGAGCAGACCGGAGAAAATAATCACGGAGCCCTTGATGAAGTCTTGCACCAGCGGAAGGACCGACTTGATGTTCTCGGTGAGCTTTGTCAATTCAGGTCCGAGCTTCCGGAGGGTTGCCTGTGTCGCGTCCTGAATCGTGACTGTCATCTGTTTGAAGGGGTCCGCTTGTGTCATCGCTTTGAAGTTGCCGGAGATTCCCTTCGTCTCCTTCGTGAGAAGAGCCAACGCAGCTCGAGCCTTGTCCGACGCACGAGGAACGCCGGACGTCATGCTCTTCACTGTGTTGTCGAGAGCCGTGTTCATGTCGAGGTTGAGCGCAGAGGAGAGCTTGTCGACTCCGTCGCCGGTCCTCACCATGTTGAGAGCGGTCTCGAGAGACACACCACCGAGGACTTGAATCTTCCGAGCGAGGTCGGTTGCTCGGTCGATGTCCTTGTCAGAGAATCCGACTTGTCGGAACTTTGCAATCTCCTCGAGCGATTGCATCTCCGTCAAGATTCCGCCGACTCTCTTCTGGAAGCGTTGCGCGTCTTTGAGCTGCGCACCAAAAAAGGAGGCGCGTTGCAGTTTTTTTGACTGCTCGATGTTCGCAGAGATTGCCTTCCCGATTCCGACCATCCCAGCGGCGACCGCTGCTGCTGCGATTGCCGTCCCCTTGAAGGCTCTCGAAGCGACGCCTTTGAACCGTTCGACCTGCTGGGTCGCTTTCTTGGTATCAACGACGACTTCGGTTTTTATCTCTGCGAAGTTTGCCATCACTGCTTCCTTTTGTCTGCTTCCGCTTGTCGCTTCCGATTGTACTCTTCCGCCTCATCGCGACACTGTGCCGCGTAAGAGATGCAAGAGCGATAGAACATCGACTGGTCCGACAGTCCACCAGCACGAGGAAGATGACCGGCTTCGTAGGCTCGAAACAGACTCGCCACCTCTTGCACTGTTTTCTGTTTCATCAGCGCAAGAGGACAGCGGTCCGTCGTCTCCCCGACGAGGTCGTACACTAAGCGGTCATCTCGTCCGGGTCGGCTTGGCTCCGTGCTCCTATCACAACCCCACTGTCGTCGAATCTCTCGTCCGTCGTCTCCTCGGCAGAGTCGGCAAGTGTTTGGGTATTTGTGCCATCGCTGGAGATATCGCCAGAAGGCGAGACATCGGATTCCGAGCCGGACCCGTTTCCCAGGCTGTCAAGGCGATTGATGACGAGTCCAATCTCCTCGAGGAGCACATCCGGGAGAAGAGCCTGCGCTTCGTCCGTCAGAATGTGTGTGCTCCCGAGGTAAGGCTTTCGACAAGGCGAGGGCCAGTCGTCGAGATTGTAGACGTCAGCAACGCAGAGAAGCGCGAGCTTCGGATGAGCGAGGGAGCTGCCCAACGACGCTCGCAACCCCGGAGCCATCTCATCGCTGCCAGCAAATGACAAGGCTCCGTTTTCATCGTAGCTCACCCCGGCAAGCGACAGGGCCACAAGAGTGTCGACTTGTCGTGGAGGGTTGAGCTCGATTCGAATGAACTCTTCACCGTCTTTCTTGTGGAGCTTGTGAACTTGCTCGAAGGGATTGTTGATGTAATCCGCTCGAGTCATTCCTGCCGCTTGTGTCTTCACCCAATCAATCGCAGGGTCGTAGCTCGACACAAAGAAAATCGGTTCGCTGTTCAGTACACTGGTTAGAAATGTTGCCATGTTGATTCTCCCTCAGATGGCTGGTTGGTTAGAAGCGGAGAAGCTCCGGCTTCGTGGAAGAGGTCGCGTCCTGGTCGTCAACGAACCCGAAGGTCACATCGTAGTATTCGATTCCGTTGACGCTCGTGTAACTGGCTGGGTCTTGGATTTGCCCGTTTCCAGCGACCGCGACAGTGTTGCTCTCTGGTTCAACCGAAGACGAGGACCACACTGCGATGATGTTCGCTTGTGTTCCGTTCGCTTCGGTTTGTGTTTTGAGGTTCTCCGACTGGTTGCGAAGGTTCGCTTGCAGTGTGGAGCTGCGCGACGTGATGAAGGCGATTTGATTCTCGAGGGTGTCTCGAGTCAATTCGGCTCCCTGTCCCACAGTGAAGGCGAGAGTGTTCGCGCCGAACTCACTGGTCCCGTGGAAGAACTCACCGACGAGCATCTTGACTGGTGCATTTGTTGACCAAGGGATGATGCTTTCGATGGTCTGCGGGTCAGTAACAGCGAACGCCTCTCCGGTTCCCTCGACCGACATCACAACCTTCTCTCCGAAGGTCGCCGAGATGCCTGCGGTGATGACCGCTCCGTTGACCTGTCGCCACTGGTCGTCGACCAAGACGAAGAACGTCCCGCTCGGATGACCGGTGTCGTAGGGAACGAACTTCTCGGAGCCATAGACAACGTCGTTGTTTTCCGGCTCCGTGGAGAGTGGAGGAGTCACCTCGAGGGTGTCAGGAGTGGGAGCCGTCAAAGCCTCCACAACCTTCCGAACCTCTCCGTTGATCATCACATAGT
>Ga0208645_1002635_pt1 | contig 14078 bp, 14 predicted proteins | sample VirMetDEL_Sep_01_FD_184519 | JGI IMG/M metagenome (GOLD analysis project Ga0208645, IMG submission 184519) | Aqueous microbial communities from the Delaware River and Bay under freshwater to marine salinity gradient to study organic matter... | ecosystem: Environmental > Aquatic > Marine >... | reverse complement strand
ATAGAAGAACAAGTTCTACAATTCCATTTGGTTATAAATTAAATTCTGATAATAAAACCCTTGAAGAAGTACCATCAGAATTAAAAGCTTTGAATGAAGCTAAGGATGGTGTTAAAAAGGGAGCATTCTCTTTAAGAGGTGCAGTAGAAATATTAGAATCAAATACTGGTAGAAAGCTATCAGCTATGGGTTTAAAAAAAATGATTGATAAAGATAACAAACAATATCAATCTAACACAAATGGTTTACTAAGTAGAAATGACAAAGAGACAGTATAACTATGGCTATGAGCAGAAAGCTAAGATAGCTGCTAGGAAAGCTGTTAGAGAAAAAGAAAAAGAAATTGAAAAGCTCAAGAAGAAACTTGAGAATAAGAAATATAAATTAAAAAAGAAAACAGAGGCTATATCTAAAGTTGATAAAGTAGATAACCCTGTTAAGAATGACAAACAAGGTACTGTTGTTACAGAGTCAGAGTACAATGAGTTACCTCAAAAAGTCAAGACACTATTAGAAGAAGAAAATAGTAAGATAGTATTTAAACCAAACGAAGGTCCACAAACAGAGTTTCTGTCAGCACCAGAACAAGATGTACTATACGGAGGTTCAGCAGGAGGTGGTAAGTCTTATGCCATGCTTGTTGACCCATTAAGATACATGCACATCAAAGAGCATAGAGCTTTGTTATTAAGAAAGTCTATGCCAGAGTTAAGAGAGCTAATAGATAAATCTAGAGAGTTATATCCTAAAGCTTTTACAGGAGCTAAGTTTAGAGAAGTAGAAAAGATTTGGAGATTTCCTTCAGGTGCGTCATTGGAGTTTGGTTATCTGGATAGAGATGCTGATGTTTATAGATACCAAGGTCAATCCTATACATGGATAGGTATTGATGAGCTAACTCAGTATCCAACAGAATTTCCTCTGCAATATTTGCAATCACGATTGAGAACAACAAACAATGAAATAAAATGCTACATTCGGTGTACTGCAAACCCTGGAGGAGTTGGAGGATATTGGGTTAAGAAAAGGTATCTAGACCCAAGTCCTCCTAACGAATCATTTGTTGGTGAAGATAAAATAACAAGAAGATTTATACCAGCAAGATTAGAAGATAACCCATACCTTGCAGCAGATGGTAAGTATGAGCAGATGTTACAATCATTACCTGCTGTACAAAGAAAACAATTATTAGAAGGTAACTGGGATGTTGCTGAAGGTGCAGCCTTTACAGAATTTGATTATGATACACATTGCATTGACCCATTTGAAATACCTAGAACATGGGAAAGAGTAAAAGGAATTGACTACGGTTATGCAGCAGAGTCAGCAGTAGTTTGGGGAGCAGTCGACCCAACAGATGAAACATTAATCATCTATAGAGAATTATATCAAAAAGGTTTAACAGGTGAAGACCTAGCTAAAAAGATTTATGAGTTTGAAAAAGAAGAACGACTATCTATTCAAGGTGTACTAGACTGGGCAGCTTGGGCTAAGACAGGAACAACAGGACCAACTGTTGGAGAAGTATTAGCTAAAGCAGGACATAAACTTAGAAGAGCAGATAAGAATAGAATACAAGGTAAGATTCAAATACATGAAAGATTAAAAACAAATGATAAAGGTAGACCTAAGTTACAAATATTTAAAACTTGTCCTAACCTTATAAGAGAAATTCAATCTATTCCTTTAGACCCTAACAAGCCTGAAGATGTAGATACGAAAGCTTCAGACCATGCTTACGATGCTTTAAGATATTTAATTATGTCTAGACCTAGAGCTAGAAGTGTATGGGATGAGATGACAACAATAAAACGATGGACACCATCAGACCCAACATTTGGATATTAATATGCCACTATATAGATTTAAAGATATTAAGACTGATAAAGAATATAATAAGGTTATGTCTTATGAAGAATTATTAGAATATTTAAATAGTAATAAAGATATACAACAAGTATTTAAAATGAATATATTTAGATACTCAGATAACAATGGAACAAAAGACCAGTTTACAGAATGGGCAAAGGATTCAAGTATAAATGATAATGGAGGTTTTAAAACTTATGGCAAAGCAAGAACGGACTATGACAAGAAAAAGGATGATACGCAAAAAGATAAAGCTGAATAAAAAAGCTAAGACTGAATTAGATAAGTATCCACTAGTAGAAGTGAAGTGGTTGGATATTTGCTCTGATAGTTCTTGGTTATCTATGAAAGATGCTATGTCTATGCCTTTACCTGTATGTAATACCAAAGGACATTTGTTATCTCAGACAAAAGGAATAACTAGAATATTCGGTGATTACTCAGAAGGCACTAAAGGTAACATTGAGGAGATAGGTAATGTTACTATCATTCCTAATAGTGTTATTGTGGACATTAAGAAAATTAGTTGACAAACTAACAATTAATGTGTATTATTATTATATTACACAAATTATAAGGATTTTGAATGGCTACATATGGAGACCAAGAATTAGAGACATCTATGCCTTCATCTGAGGATGAGCAACAAAATGAAAAAGATGTATCAGCTTTAGTTGGAATTATTCAGTCTAAGTTTCAACAATGTGAAACTACTAGAAGAGATGATGAGTTAAGATGGTTACAAGCTTATCATAACTACAGAGGTAGATATTACAAAGATGTTAAATTTAGAGAGAATGAAAAGTCTAGAGTATTTGTAAAAGTTACTAAGACAAAAGTTTTAGCAGCTTACGGACAATTAATTGATGTTCTATTTGGAGCAAACAAATTTCCTTTAACAATTCAAGAAACAAGAGTACCAGAAGGTATAGCTGAGTACGCACATTTAAATCCTTTAAAAGAACAACTAGGCAATGAAAACTTAGAACCTACTCCAGGTATCGAAGGTAACATGGATTATGTTCCTGGTCAACAATCAGGATTAGGTTTTCCATCTGATACAATTGGTTTTCCTGGTGATGGTAGAGAGTTACCAAAGGGTGCAACATTTCAAACTTTAAATGAATTACAATTAGGTGAATTACAATCTAAATATGAGAATGCTAATTTATCTGAAGGACCTGCACCAACACCTGACATGCCTCAGATTAAACCTGCACAGATTGCTGCAAGACAATTAGAAAAATTAATTCACGACCAGATAGATGAATCAGATGGTAGCATTCAATTAAGGAATGCAATATTTGAATCTTGTTTATTAGGAACAGGAATTATCAAAGGACCTTTTACTTATAATAAAACTTTACATAAGTATACTGACAATGGTAATGGTAGAGAATATACACCAGAGATTGTTAAAGTTCCTAAAATGGAATTTGTTAGCATATGGGATTTTTATCCAGACCCTAATGCTAGAACAATGGATGAAGCAGAATTTATAATTCAAAGACATAGACTTAACAGAAGTCAGTTTTTAGATTTAGCAAACAGACCTTTCTTTAACAGACAAGCTATTTTAGATTGTATTAAGATGGGTGCAAGTTATACTAAAAAAGAATGGGAAACAGATATTGATTTAGAAAAAAGTCACTATGCTGATATTACTCATAACAGATTTGAAGTATTAGAATACTGGGGAACAATCAATGCATTAGCTGCAAGAGAAGAAGGATTAGATATTGATGAAGACATTGATGATGATGCAGAAGTTCAAGTTAACATTTGGATGCATAGAGGTAAAATAATTAGAATAGTAGAAAATCCTTTTAAACCTTTTAGAGTTCCGTATCAAGCATTTGTGTATGAAAAGAATCCTTATACATTTTTTGGAATAGGTGTTCCAGAAAATATGGATGATGCTCAACAGATTATGAATGGTCATGCAAGAATGGCTATTGATAACTTAGCATTAGCAGGTAACTTAGTATTTGATGTAGATGAATCTGCTTTATCATCTAATCAAACTATGGAAATACATCCTGGTAAAATATTTAAAAGACAATCAGGTGTACCTGGACAATCTATTTATGGATTGAAGTTTCCAAATACTGCAGTTGAGAATATGCAAATGTTTGACAAGTTTAGACAACTTGCAGATGAATCAACTGGATTACCTTCTTACTCACATGGACAAACTGGTGTTCAATCTATGACAAGAACAGCATCAGGTATGTCAATGTTAATGGGAGCAGCATCATTAAATATTAAAACAGTAATTAAAAATATTGATGACCAATTAATTAAACCTTTAGGTGAAGCAATGTTCCAATGGAATATGCAATTCTATGAAGGTGACTTACCAATCAGAGGTGATTTAGAAATTAAAGCAACTGGTTCTTCTAGTTTGATGAAGAAAGAAGTTAGAAGTCAAAGACTAACTATGTTCTTACAAACTGTACAGAATCCAGCAATTGCTCCTTTTGTACGAATGTCTGAGGTAATCAAAGAGTTAGCACACTCACTTGATTTAGACCCAGAAGAAATTATGAATACAAGAGATGAAGCAGAAATCTACGCAAAAATAATAGGACAACAAAATGTTAACAAAGGAACTAGCAACCAAGCTGATGTCTCTGGTCAACTCGGAGCAATGGCAGGTTATGGAGGAGTACCTGAACAAACTCCAGGAGCAAACAACCCAGGAAATGGCGAAAGCCCAATCGGACCAGGTAATACACCAATGCCAGGGGAGATGGAATTTACTGGACAGGTTGAAGAACCTCCGATATCAGGTTAAAGATATAATACAATAGCAGTTGACTAACTAATAATCAATTGCTATAATATTACTAATTGGAGAAGTATAATGAAAAAGAACAAACCTATTAATATGGCTACAGGTGGACTTATGTCTCAACCACCTTACATAGCTAAGAATGACCCTAATCAAGATTCAGGTATTACACCTTATGATGTAAACACTCCTCAGTCTGCTAGACAGGGTATGCCTTCAAGATTGCTATCTCCAACAAGAACAAGATTTAAAGATGGTGGTGAATCATTCCCTGATTTAAGTGGTGATGGTGAAGTCACACAAAAAGATATTTTAATAGGTAAAGGTGTAATCAAAAAAGCTAAAGGTGGTTTAATGAAAAGAATGAAATTTGTTGATGGTGAATTATCAACTAGAGAAGTTATTGAAATAAAAAAAATGGAACAACTTCAAGCAATGCAAGATAGTGGTTTACCATTAACTGACCAACAAGAAAAAGAATTAAAAGAATATAAAGCTTCAAAAAGTATGAAACCTAAAATGGCATTAGGTGGTATGATAGGAGTTGAAAGAAGTAAGTATGACCAACGACCAGATTATCAAGCTTATGCTGAAGGTGATATAGTTGAAGATGAAGATATGGCAGAAGCTGAAACAGATATGGAAATGATGGCAGAAGAAGACCAAGGTTTATTAGAACCATTAGGAATGAATGAAGAACCTATGGATGAAGAGATGGAAGATGAAGACATGGGTGACATGGATGCTATTATAGATACATCAGCTTTATCAGAAGAAGAAGAAAAAATTTTAGATGATGCAGTAGAAATGCATCCAGAACTAGAAGCAATTATTCCAAAGATAGTTGCAACAGAATTTACAGATGATGGAGAAGTAGAAGGACCAGGAACAGGAACTTCAGACTCTATCCCAGCATTATTATCAGATGGTGAATTTGTATTTACAGCAAAAGCAGTTAAGCATCTTGGTGTAGACAAATTAAGAAAGATGATGAAACAAGCAGAAGAAGCTTATGATGCTGGAGTTCAATCTCAAGCTGAACAGCAAGAGATAGTATAAAGAATTTGTAGAGAGAGGTAACTCTACGAATAGACAAGCTACCTTATAATAAATTTTTATTGTAAGCCCTTGTAGCTTCGTTTTAAACAGAAACACCTACCTTAGCTACCTTCAGTTAAGTGAAGCCCTAAAGGAGGACTATATGAGTAATCAAAACGAAGAAGGACTAAAAAAAGTCGCAGCAAACCCGTACAACATGAAGAAAGCTTGGCATAACGATGATTCGATGCCTAAGCCACTACAGAGTGCTGATTCTGGTTTGTATGTGCCAAACCCTGAAAGTACTAGAGAAGATTCAACTGCTACTGCTGATAACAGCAACCCAGAAGATTCTAACGAAAGTACTGCAGCCACTATGGATAAGGTTCAAGACTCAGCATTAAATGTTGAATCTACCCCTTATGCAAAGGTTGATTATAAAAAGAGGTACGATGACCTCAAACGATACTATGACAGGAAACTAGGTGAATGGAATAGTAAGGAGAACGAACTCAAGACACAGTTAAGAGAGAATGCTCCTAAGTATACACCACCTAAATCTGCTGAAGAGCTTGAAGCTTTTAAGAATGATTATCCTGATATATATGGTGTTGTGGAAACCGTTTCTCACTTGCAGTCTTCAAATCAAATTAAGACTATGCAAGAAGAACTAGAAGAGTTAAAGAAAGCTAACAAAACTTTACAACAAAGAGAAGCAGAGTTAGAACTTTCTAAGTATCATCCAGACTTTGAGAATATCAAAGAGTCAGATGATTTTCATCAATGGGCTGATGCTCAACCAATGGAAATTAAAAGATGGATATACGAAAATAATTCTGATGGTAAACTTGCAGCAAGAGCAATCGACTTGTATAAGAAGGACCGAGGACTTGGATTAGATAAAAAACCTGGTAAGAAACAACCTAAGAATGAGGGTGCTGATTTATTAGTTAAAACTAATGAGCAAGTACAAGTTCCTCAATCAAAGGAAAATTTCTTCAAACGTTCTGATATTGCTAAAATGTCAGATGCTGAGTTTATGCAATACGAAAAAGAAATTGTAAAAGCTCAGAGGGAAGGTAGAATTATAGATTAATTCTATCTTATTTTTATTAATCAACAACTATAACAAAGGAGTATAACTATGGCAAAATTTGCTGGTGGTTCTACGTACAACTTTGGATTAGCCGTTTCAGGTCAAACTAATGGTTTTTTTATTCCTGAAGTCTATTCAAAGAAAGTACAAATAGCTCTAAGAAAAGCTGCTGTTGCAGAAGCAATCTGTAACACAGACTATATGGGCGAAATCTCAAGCTTTGGTGATACAGTAAACATTATCAAAGAACCTCAAATTAGTGTAAACGATTACACTAGAGGTTTAGCTGTAACATCAACTAACTTAACAGACCAAGAACTTGTTCTTACAATTGACCAAGCTAAATCTTTTGCATTCAAATTGGATGACTTAGAGAAAAGATTCTCTCATGTTAATTTCCAAGCGATTGCATCAGACAATGCTGCGTACAAATTGAGAGATGCAATGGATGCAAATATCATGACTGCAATTTCTGCAGGTGCTGGTGTAACAACTGGTATGGGAACAACTTCTGTTCCGATTGATATTGGATTCGGTTCTGGTGAAGTTGACCCTCTAAACCAAATGGCTTTAGCTGCGAAAGAGTTGGATGAAAACAACGTTCCAGAAGAAGGCAGATGGTTTGTGGCAGCTCCTGAGTGGTACAATGTTTTATCAAACACAGCTTCTAAATTATTAACTGTTGACTTCAACGCAGGTCAAGGTTCAATTAGAAACGGTTTGGTAGCATCTGGATTACTTAGAGGTTTCCAAATGTACAAATCTAACAACTTACCAACTAATGACTTAACTGGTGCTTCACCAGCAGGTACTGCTACGCAGCCTGAAGCTTTATTTGGTCATATATCTGCAGTATCTGCTGCTTCAGCAATGAACAAAGTAGAAACTGTTAGAGATACGGCTACATTCAGCGATATCGTTAGAGGTCTAATGGTATGGGGTAGAAAAGTACTTAGAGATGATTCAGTAGGTAAAATTATCTACGTTATCGACTAATAGTATATAAATGGTAGGGGGTAGCAATATCCCCTACTATACCAATTAATAAATAAATAGGATTTAATATGCCAATGAAAAAAGCAATGCCAGGTGGCAAAGTAGTAAACAAAGGTAAATATAAACATGGTGGCAAAGTACATGCTAAAGCATCTGATAAAAAGAAAATGATGTATGGTGGTATGATGTCTAAAAAGAAAAAGTAATTTCATATGGGTATAATGTCTTCACCTGCTTGGACTCGTAAAGAGGGTAAAGACCCTAAAGGTGGTTTGAACGCAAAGGGTAGAGCATCTTACAATAAAGGTCGAACTAAGACTGGAAAGAAAAGAAACCTTCAACCACCTGCTCCCAATCCTAAAAATAAAAAAGATGCTGGTAGAAGAAAATCTTTTTGTGCTAGAATGAGAGGCATGAAAAAGAAACTTACTTCTAAGAAAACTGCAAGAGACCCTAATTCAAGAATTAATAAATCATTAAGAGCATGGAATTGTTAAATGGCTAAAACTTATCTATCAATGACTAACGAACTGTTAGTTGAAATAAATGAACCTGAACTTACAAGTGTAGCTGGTGCTGTATCAATACAAAAATTTGTAGCTAACTGTGTTAACAGAGCTTACTTTGATATAGTAGATGCTCAAGATACATGGTCATGGTTAACAACTGCAGCTCCTCAAAATAATTATAATGGCAATACTTATGTAGAAACTGTTGCAGGTACTAGATGGTACTTATTAAAAACAGGTTCATCAAGTGTAGATACAGATTATTCAAATGTAGACTGGGATAGTTTTACATTAACTGAAGAAGGTGTAACAGGTAAAACTGCACCTTATACTATTCATAGTTTATCTTTTGTAACATTAGAAACTTGGAAAGATTTTTATGCGTCAAGTGAAGAACAAGATAAATCTAATCAACAAAATTATGGAGTACCTACTAAAATTTTAAGAAGTGAAGATGGTAGAAGATTTGGTTTATCTCCAATTCCAAATGGAGTTTATAGAATTTATTTCAATGCATTTAATAGACCTTCAACATTAACTAATGATACTGATGTAGTATTATTTCCAGAACAATATAAACCTGTACTATTAGCTAGAGCAAGATATTATATTTATCAATTTAAAGATAATATTTCTCAAGCTCAACTAGCTTTAGATGAATATAAAAAAGGTTTAAATAAAATGATTGAACAATTAAATGCTCCACAACCTAAGTATGTGGAAGATGATAGAAGATTATTTATATAAAGGAATAATAGATGCCAACACAAGGAGCTTCCATTACTGTACAAGGTGGCTTGGACTTAGTTTCAAGTTCACATGCTTTATTTAGAACTCCAGGTGCTGCAACTAAATTACAAAATTTTGAATCAGCTACAACTGGTGGTTATAGAAGAATAAGTGGTTATCAAAAATGGGGAACTACAAGTGCTGTAAGTCCATCTGGAACTGCTACTGATTTAATACATGGTTTAAAAAATTATGCTGATGGCATAGTAGTTGCTCAATCTGATGATTTATATTTTAGTACTACAGGTACTTCATATGTTCAAATAAATAAAGATACATTTACAACAGGACCAGGAACAGTTTCTATTTCTTCAGGTTCTGCTACAGTAAATGGAACTGGTACTTCATTTACAACAGACTTTGCTGCAGGTGATGATATTAAAATAGTTTCTCCTATTAATGGAACTAATATTTATAAAATTTTATCTGTAACTAGTAATACAATATTAACTTTAGAAACAACTGCTATTACTAGTAGTACACAAAATAATTTAACATATGGTATTGGAGGAATACTTGTAGGTAGTTTACCTGCTGCTACAACATTACCTAGAACAAATCAAAGTAATGTTCAGTTTGTAAATTTTGAATCTACAGGTGGTCAAAATGGTACTTTATATTTTGTAGACGGAGTTAATAAAATAGGTGAATTTTCTATACATGATGATGGTACTTATCATTATGAAGACTTAAATAATACTGCTCCAGTTGGTTGTTCTTTAATAGAAAGATATGCTGAAAGAATTGTTGTAGCTGGACAAACTTTAAATCCAAGTACTGTATATTATAGTACTAGATTAAAACCTTATGATTTTACAGGTGCTTCTTCAGGTTCAATTGATGTAGGAGATATAATAACAGGTATTAAAGTATTTAGAAATAGCTTAATTATATTTTGTAAAAATAGTATATATGAGTTGACAAACCTTGATTCTACTCCTATAATTAAATCAGTAACTAAAAATATTGGTTGTGTAAGTGGAAACTCAATTCAAGAGATAGGTGGAGATTTAATATTCTTAGCACCTGATGGATTAAGAACAGTTGCTGGTACAGCTAGAATTGATGACGTTGAATTAGGTTCTATATCAAGAAAAATTTTACCATTAATAAATGACTTATTAAATAATTTTGGTATATATACAATATCAAGTATTGTAATTAGAGAACGAAGTCAATATAGATTATTTTATTATAAAACAGGTGAAGCTGATTCTGGTCAAAGAGGAATCATTGGTACATTTAAATATAGTGCAGAAGGTATACCTGCTTTTGAATGGAGTCAAACAAAAGGCTTACCTGTAAAATTTTGTACTTCAGATTTAAATAGTTCAGGTACAGAAGTTATTTATCATGCAGATGAATCTGGTTATGTTTATCAACATGATGTTGGTAATAGCTTTGATGGTAATAATGTAGTAGCAGAATTTCAAACACCAGACATGGACTATGGTGATAATGGTTTAAGAAAAAGTTTATATAAAGTAAAAGCTAACATTGAAGCTGAAGGAACTCAAAACGATTTATTATTAAGAATAAGATATGATTTTGATAATTCAGAAGTTCCTCAACCTAATAATTTTTCAGTAGGAAATTTAAATTCACCAGCTTTATTTGGAACAGCAGTATTTGGTGCAAACGTATTTGGAGCAGCTATCTTACCAAGTAAAAGTATATTAGTTAATGGAAGTGGTTTTTCTAATAATTTTAAATTTTTTAGTGATGACACTAACGCACCTTATTCAGTTAACGGAATGTTCGTTTCATTTATAGCAGGAGGAAGAAGATAATATGGCAGGATATACTAGACAGAGTTCATTATCAGATGGTGATATAATATCAGCATCATTATTTAATAATGAATACAATCAACTCTTAGCAGCATTTAATAATTCAACAGGACATAAACATGATGGTACTTCTTCTGAAGGACCTGTTATAGCTTTAATTGGAGATGCAGGATTACAAACACCATTAAACAAAGTTACTATTGATACATCAAATAATGAAATTGAATTTTCAATTGATGTTAGTAGTGTATCAACTGAACAATTTAAAATTATTGATGGTGCAATTGTACCAACAACAGATAATGATATTGATTTAGGAACATCATCTTTAGAATTTAAAGATGCCTATTTTGATGGTACAGTAAATTTAGATGCATTAGTTATTGGTTCAGCTACAGCAATTACAGATGTAGATACAGATTTAAATTCAGTATCAGCAAGTGATGATACCTTAGCTAGTGCTAAAGCAATTAAAACATATGTAGACGCACAAGTAACTGTACAAGATTTAGATTTTATAGGTGATACTGGTGGTGCTCAATCAATTGATTTAGATTCACAAACTTTAACTATTGCTGGTGGAACAGGTATTTCTAGTGTAGGTTCTGCTCAAACAATAACTTTAAATATAGATTCATCAGTTGCAACACTAACTGATACTCAAACTTTAGAAAATAAAACTTTAACAACTCCAACTATTTCTAGTATTTTAAATACTGGTACTCTTACTCTTCCAACATCAACAGATACATTAGTAGGTAAAGCAACTACTGATACATTAACAAATAAAACTATTGATGCTAATGGTACTGGTAACAGTATTACAAATCTTGAAGTTGCAGATTTAGCTTCAGGAGTTTTAGATACAGATTTAACAAGTGTTTCTGCTAGTGATGATACTTTAGCTTCAGCAAAAGCTATTAAGACTTATGTAGATGCTCAAGTTGCAACAGCAAATGAATTAGCAGAATTAACTGATGTTAATATTACATCTCCAGCAGATGCATCATTATTATTTTATGATACAGCTACATCTAAATGGATTGACAATGTAGTATCAGGAGATATTACTATTGCTGATACAGGTGTTGCTGCTATTAGTTCTGGTGTAATTGTTAATGCAGATATTAATGCTAGTGCTGCAATTGATGCAACTAAGATTCATGATGGCTCAATATCAAATACAGAATTTGGATACTTAAATGGTGTAACAAGTAATATACAAACTCAACTTACAAGTTTAGATACACTTAAAGCACCTTTAGCTTCTCCAACATTTACAGGAACAGTTTCTGCTCCTACTCCTACAGCAGGAGATAGTTCAACTAAAGTTGCTACAACAGCATTCGTTACAAATGCAGTAGCACTTGAAAATGAATTATCTGAAATGAATGATGTTGCAATTACTTCAGTTGCAGATGCTGACTTCTTAGTATATGATAGTACATCTACTAAATGGGAAAATCAATCTATATCTGGTGATGTTAGTATTACTAATACTGGAGTAGCTTCTATTAATTCAGGAGTTATAGTTAATGCCGATGTTAATGCATCAGCAGCTATTGATGCTACTAAAATCCATGATGGAACTGTATCGAATACAGAGTTTGGTTATTTAAATGGTGTAACTTCAGCTATACAAACACAAATTAATAATAAGGCAAGTCCAGGATTTGCAGTAGCTATGGCAATTGCACTTTAGTGTTGACTTATAATAAACTAAGAGATATAATAATAAAACAAGGAGAAAATAAATAATGGCACAGGATTTTGAATCAACTGGTACTCAAATCACAAATTCTGAAACTACTCTACTTACTGCAGATTCTGATGATGCTATCATTGGTTTAAGATTAACTAATGTTACAGCTAGTTCAGTAACTGTAGATGTTTATATTGACAAAGGTGGTGCAGGAACAGATAGATATGTAGCAAAAGATTTAAGCATTCCACCTGCAAGTTCTATTGAACTAATTCAAGGTGGTTCTAAAATTGTTATGCAATCTGGTGATGTACTCTATGGTTTATCTAGTGCAGCAACAAGTGTTGATGCATGGTTAAGCAGAGTTGATACTATTAGTACATAGGAGATATAATGAGTGAAGTAAATGGAACAGTATATGTAGGTGATAAACCTGCGTCAGAAGATATTTACCATCATGCACAAGTGATGGATAAGAAAATGGAAATTGAATCTGCAGTCCTTGCAGGTCCAGTCACATTCACAGAAACTGTTGTCGTAACAGGAACATTGGTAATCGTATAATGTCACAATTAGAAGTAGATAAAATAATTCCACAGTCAGGTACAACTTTAACTATCGGTGATAGTGGAGATACTGTTAACTTTGCTGATGGCACTTCAATAGGTATTGATACAAATACTTTATATATTGATTCTACAAATAATAGAGTTGGGATTGGTACAAGTAGTCCTTCTACTAAATTACATTTAGCTTCAGGTTCTTCTGGTGCAAGTCCAGCTACAGGTACTCATTTCTTTTTGGAAAGTAGTGGAGATACTCAATTATGTATATCTTCGCCTAATGCTAATACTTCAAATATAAGATTTGGTTCACCCTCAGATGCAAGTGGAGCTATCATATCTTATGATGACACTAATAATACTCTTAGTTTAGGTGGAAGTTCTACTAATGCGTTTTTAAGATTTGTCACAGGTGGTGCTTCAGTAGAACGTATGCGTATCGACTCATCTGGAAATTTATTGGTGGGTAAATCAAGTTTAGATTACACAACAACAGGAACAATTATTAGAAGTGATGGTTCATTATTCTCAACAACAAATGGTGCAAATACTGCTGTATTTGAAAGATTAACTTCTGATGGAGATATAATTAGATTTGAAAAAGATAACACAACAGTTGGTAGGATTGGTACTAAGGACACAGATTTAACTATAGGAAATGGTGGTGCTGGATTTTTATTTTTATCGTCAGAAAATAGAATAAGACCATTTAATGTTGGTACTAATTCAGCTACAGATAATGTACTTACTTTAGGCAGAAGTAATACTAGATTTGCAGACCTATACTTAGGTGGTGGTGTTTATCTTGGTGGCACAGGCACAGCAAACAAATTAGACGATTACGAAGAAGGAACTTGGACACCTCAATATGTTAATGGACCAACTATAAATGGTGCTTATGGTGAATATACAAAAATTGGACAAATAGTTCA
>Ga0208645_1002634_pt1 | contig 14081 bp, 16 predicted proteins | sample VirMetDEL_Sep_01_FD_184519 | JGI IMG/M metagenome (GOLD analysis project Ga0208645, IMG submission 184519) | Aqueous microbial communities from the Delaware River and Bay under freshwater to marine salinity gradient to study organic matter... | ecosystem: Environmental > Aquatic > Marine >... | reverse complement strand
CTTCGTTTGACCGAAGAAGGTGAGTGTGACATTCTTATGCAGTCGGTCTCTAGAAAAAGAAACTTTGTTCAATGTGTCAAGCATTACAAGATTAACAATATCAAGGGAGAGCCTAACCCCTACGATGCTGGTGAAGACCTCGTAAGAGATGCAACCAAAAGATTTATCGCCTTGGGTAAAAACAACACTCCATTTTAAGGATTGAAATGTCTAAAAATGCTGCAAGAATCTCAAAGAAACAAATTAAAGCGGAAATTCTCAAATCAGGCAGAGATCCGGTTTATTTTATCAACAATTACGTAAAAACTGTCCACCCAGTTCGTGGCGCAGTCCCTTTCAAAACTTACCCTTTTCAAACAGAGCTTTTAAAAGAATTTCAAAACAATCGCTACAACATTATCCTTAAAGCAAGACAGTTGGGCATCTCTACTTTGAGTGCATCCTATATTCTTTGGATGATGTTGTTTTCTCAAAACAAAAACATTCTTGTTATTGCAACAAAACTTCAAACAGCAGGGAACTTGGTTAGAAAAGTCAAGCAAATGATGAATTCTCTTCCTAGTTGGATGAGGATTGCATCGATCAAGATTGATAACCGAACTTCTTTTGAACTTTCAAACGGCTCACAAATCAAAGCATCTGCGACTTCTGCTGATGCAGGTCGTTCAGAGGCTCTTTCTCTTTTGGTTATTGATGAGGCCGCTCACATTGAGAACATGGACGAGCTTTGGGCTGGTCTTTATCCTACAATTTCAACCGGTGGTCGCGTTATTGCACTTTCTTCTCCAATGGGTGTTGGGAACTGGTTCCATAAAATGTGCGTTGGAGCAGAAAATAGTGAAAACGACTTCTTTTTGACCACTTTGCCTTGGGATGTTCACCCCGAAAGGGATGATAACTGGTTCAAAAAGGAAACAAACAACCTCCCTCAAAGGAAAATTGCACAAGAATACCTTTGTTCTTTCAACGCTTCCGGTGAAACCGTTGTTCACGCCGACGATCTTACTTATTATGAGAAGAAAGTGGCAGTTCCAAAGTACAAGTCCGGATTTGATCGGAACTATTGGATCTGGAAAGAAGCAGAAAAAGGTAAAAACTACCTCATTTCAGCAGATGTTGCAAGGGGTGACGGAAGAGATCACTCTGCTTTCCATGTTATTGACGTTGAAGAGATGGATATCGTAGCAGAATACTGCGGGAAGCCTTCAATCGACCTTTTTGCCACTTTTTTACAAGATGTCGCAAGAGAATATGGAAATCCTCTTATGGTTGTCGAAAATAACAACATTGGATACGCAGTTTTAGAGAAATTAATCGAAGCGGGGTATCCAAATCTCTACTTTTCGATCAAAGGGACAGGAGAGTATATTGATTCTTTCACTGCCGAGACAAGAACCGGCTCTGTACCCGGTTTTTCAACTTCTCACAAGACCAGACCTCTGATTATTGCAAAGTTGGAAGAATTCATCAGAAATAAACTACTTAATATCAAGTCAAATCGCCTTGTGCAAGAGTTGAGAACGTTTGTTTGGAACAATGGTCGACCAGAGGCAATGAAAGGTTACAACGATGACCTTACAATGTCTTTGGCGATTGCCTGCTGGGTTAGAGACACTGCCATTGTGCAAGGAAGAAGAAATGATGACTTTAAAAGAGCCTTGATTGGTGGAATTATGTCAACAAGATCCGGATTAGATGTTAGAGTTCCGGGCCAAAAAGACTATAATAGAAGTGCAGATCTGCAAAGAAAAGCAAGACAAGCTGCGAAACAACAAGAACAATTTAGCTGGGTATACAAAGGATAAAAAATGGCTGCTCCGAAAAATGATAAAGGCAACAGAAACCCTAATTCTAATCTTTTCCAAAGATTGACTAGGCTTTTCTCTGGTCCGATTGTTAATTATCGCTCTCAAACCTATCGAAAAGAGCGAAGAAGGCAGATGGATAAGTACAACTTTACGTCTGCTTCTGGTAAACAATTCAAAAAATCTATTCACGATCCATTCGCCAATACAACCTACAATTATGTTGCATCCCAAGGGCGAGCAGAAAGATACGCAGACTTCGAGCAAATGGAGTATATGCCAGAGATCGCGTCAGCCATTGATATTTACGCAGATGAAATGACAACTTCTACCTTCATCAACAATCTTTTAACAATTGACACTAGGAATCAAGAGATTAAACATATTCTAGAAGAACTTTATATGGACATTTTGAATGTTGAGTTTAATCTTTTTGGATGGTGTCGTTCGATGTGCAAGTTTGGAGACTTCTTTCTTTATTTAGACATCGAAGAAGGAAAAGGTATCACAAATGCCATTGGACTTCCAACGCACGAGCTTGAAAGGTTGGAAGGTTTGGATAAAACAAATCCAAACTATATTCAATACCAGTGGAACTCGGGTGGTTTAACTTTTGAAAACTGGCAAGTTGCTCATTTCCGAATCTTAGGAAATGATAAATATTCTCCCTATGGAACTTCTGTTTTGGAACCAGCGAGAAGGATTTGGCGACAATTAACCCTGATCGAAGACGCAATGATGGCTTATCGCATTGTTCGCTCTCCGGAAAGAAGGATCTTCAAGATTGAAGTTGGTAACATTCCTCCACAGGAAGTGGAACAGTATGTCCAAAGGGTTATGACTCAAATGAAGAGGAATCAAGTCATTGATCCTGATACTGGCCGTGTTGACCTTCGCTATAACCCTCTTTCTGTTGAAGAAGATTACTTCCTTCCCGTGCGAAACGGAGTAGGCTCTGACATTTCTTCTCTGGCCGGTGGGCAGTTTACCGGTGATATTGACGACGTAAAATATCTTCGTGCTAAGTTGTTTGCTGCTTTGAAAGTTCCAGAGTCTTACCTTGCCGGCGGAGAGGCTGGTGGTGAAGTCGAAAAAGGGGCTCTAGCGCAAAAAGACGTTCGCTTTGCAAGAACAATTCAAAGGCTGCAAAGATCGGTGATCTCTGAATTGGAAAAGATCGGGATCATTCATCTTCACACTTTGGGTTATAAAAATAAAGATCTTGTTTCTTTTAAGCTGCGTTTGAGCAACCCATCTAGAATTGCAGAGCTTCAGGAATTGGAATACTGGAGAACCAAGTTTGATATTGCTGCATCTGCAACTGAAACTTACTTCTCTCGTCGTTGGATTGGTGAGAATATCTTCAACCTTTCTGAGGCAGACCAGTTGAGAAACGAAAGAGAGCAGTTCTATGACCGTGTGTTTATTTCAGAGTTGGAAAAAGTCGCAGAAGTGGCAGAAAATGAAAGAGGTGGAATTGGTCCCGCCGGCGGAGATGACCTAGTCGGAGATGCTGCCGGGACAGATGCTGGAGAATTAGACACTGGTCTAGACTTGGATCTGGGCGGGGAAGCAGAAACCCCGGCTCCCGAGACCGGCGGTGATACCGGCGGAGGAGGCGGAGAAGAGCCTATGCTGCTAGCCACTCCGGGCAAGAGAGATGACGAAGAATATAAATACGAAAAAGATGGAATGACAACAACTTCCAAATCAAAAGGAAAGTGGTATAAACCAGTCACTAGTGATAAAAGGACATCACTGGCTCCAAAAAAGAAAAACTACAAAGCAAAGTATTCAGATCGTTCCGCTAGTAGATCTAAAGAGAATATCTTTCCGGATTTTAATTCATTTGTAAGATCGAGCAGAGGGATGTATGAGGGAAAAGGATCTAATTATTCAGATGTTATAAACAACACAAGAGAAGTGGATAAGCTCTTGAAAGAATTGGAGAATAAAGATGAAAACTAAAAAGCTCAAGCATAATAAGAAAAGAAACACTGCTTTTCTTTATGAGTGTTTAGTCAGGGAAATGACAATCTCAGTATTAAACAAAGATAAAGAGAAGGCCGCAAAGATTAAAGATTGTCTTAAAGAGTTTTTCAAAAAAGGTACAAATCTGAATAGGCAATTGGATACCTATAAGACTCTTTACAATACTACCAACTGCTCTTTGAATAATGCTCATCGCCTTCTTCACGAAGCGAAAGATAAAAATTACAAGATTGATGAAAAAGAGCTTTTCAACGAGCAAACAAGATTGATCAATTTCATGAACAAAGAGTTGGGTTCTGGTATTTTCAATTACTTTCTTCCCAATTATAAAACAATCGCTTCTATTTCACAGATCTTCAATAGGGATACGAGTGTTAAAAACCGCGTTCTGTTGGAGAATGAAGTTGTTAAAGGAATGTTGAAACCAATCCAAGAAAAGAAAGAAGTTGTTACAGACAATCTTGTTTTTGATGTTTTTATGAAAAAGTTCAACGAGAAATACGGAGAAGATCTCTTCGAAGAACAAAAAGATCTGATCAAAAGATATCTTTTCTCCCTAGATGGCTCCAATTCTGAGGTTGTTCTCTTCTTGGAGCAGGAAATGGAAAAAATTGAAGCTGATCTTCGTTTGATCGAAACAAAAGAGATCAACCCACAAGTTAAAGATAAGATTTCCAAAGTAAAACAGACCCTCAAAGAGGCGGAGCAGATTGACGACAAAATGGTCCTTAAAATTCTTAAAATCCAGCAGCTTATAAGAGAGTTCAAGAATGTTTAAGATTAAAATTCAACCTCCGGGCTATCATAAAGAGATTGAAATTGAATGCATCAAGACCTTGAATGGCGATCTAATGTTTAATAGTCATCCTGAATTCGATATACATTTGGATGTGAAAAACAAAAAGGTTATCACCGTTGCAAAGCAGGAGCACGGTGCAGACGCTTATCCGATTCAAGATGAGTTTTTAAATTATCTATGTCAAAAAGGTGCAACAGATTACACGTCCATTAAAGCCGGCTATGTTCCAAACTCTTTGGGTGCGAAACTGTTAGAGCCAAAAGATGATGACTTAAATTCTTTCGATGTTGTTATTTTTCTAATCCACAAGTATCTAAAAGAAAACGAAAAGTATATTAATTTTATTGAAACTTTTGAAGATCAATATGAAGAAGATCTGACCAATCCAACACCGGAAGAGTCCACGGAGCTTGGCGAAGTTCCACACAAAGAAAGACAAGGATCAGTTCCTCCTAATAAATATTATGGATATGGTTATGGATACAGGCCCTATGTCTATGAGGGCATTGAGAAGGATAATTGATGGATTTATTTTATTTTTTGCTAGTTGGTTTTGGAATGACACAGATTTTGGTTTATGGTTTTATTTTTGATAACATTCGTCCAAAGCATCATTTTTTTCATTGTCCGATGTGCGTCGGTTTTTGGGTTGGGGTTTTTTTGTGTACAATAAATCCCTTTGTATCACTATTTAATTTTGATGTCACAATAGCAAATTGCTTTTGTTTGGGTTGTTTAAATTCAGGGACAGCATATGTTTTGTGTAATCTTTTTGGAGACTCTGGAATAAGAGTAGAAAGGAGCTAACTATGTGGATCGAAAAATGGAAATTGCAACCAGTTCGACGCTGCTGTAAAGGTAAGTAGCTCGTGCCGCTTGCGGCGGCGTTCAAAAAGTAAAAGGGACTTGTATAATGTCAAAGAAGTTGTTAACAGAGTTTTATGAATTATGCCCCAACGGGGTTTGCGAAGATATATTAACTGAGTCGGAAAAAAGAATGGTTAGGGAAAACGGTGCTCTTTTTCTTTCTGGTGTGATCCAAAGAGCAGAGCATTTGAATGGTAATGGCAGAGTTTATCCCCGACCTATCCTGCAAAGAGAAATGGACACTTATCGCAGACTGATCGAAGAAGGAAGAGCAGTTGGTGAATTAGATCACCCAGACTCTTCTGTTGTTAACCTTCGTAATGTTTCCCACAAAGTTACTGATTGTTGGTGGGATGGTAATAATGTTTATGGAAAATTGCAAGTGCTGAATACACCTTCTGGCCAAACTCTTCGCGCTTTGGTTGAAGGTGGAGTTAAGATTGGGATTTCATCGCGTGGATTGGGCTCTGTTGTTGAGTCTGCCGGCAGAACATTGGTAGAAGATGATTTCCAACTTATCTGCTTTGACATTGTACAAGAACCTTCTACTTCTGGTGCTTTTCTTTTCCAAGAAGAAAAACAAAGGCTTCACGAAAACAAAAATGTAAAAATCAATTCACTTTTAGACGATATTTTAAAGGGATAATATGAAGATCAATCTCGAAAAGCTAAAAAACATTATCAGACCCATTGTTAAAGAAGTTATTGAAGAATCTTTGACAAAAGACGGCCTTTTAGCTTCTATTATTCAAGAGACAGCAATTGGCTTGGCTAAGGCACAAGTTATTGTCGAAGAAAAGAAAACCAATCAATCTCAAAAGATTAGAGTGGAAGAACAAAATAGAAAAAATCAAGAAGCAAGAAAAAAGCTTTTGGATTCGATTGGGAGCCAAAGGTTCAATGGTGTGAATGTTTTTGAAAACACAAAGCCAATGACTGCTCAGGAAAGCAGCCGTTCCCCTTTGGCAAATCAAGATCCAAATGATGCTGGTATTGATATTACAGCACTCCCGGGAATGGGAAACTGGTCTAAACTAATTTAAGGGAATAAAATGGCTACAAATGTAAAAATCTTTAAAAGAAAAAATGAAACAGAAGAAAACCTTGTTAGGCGATTCATCAAAAAGTGCAAAAAAGAAAGGATCGTTGAAGAAGCAAGGGAAAGAAAAGAATATCTTAAACCTTCTGTAAGAAAGAGAAGAAAGCGCGAAAGAGCGCAAAGACAAAGAGAAAGAGATGCTCGAAAGGCTGCAAAGCAGTTTGAAAAGTTCAAGGCAAGAAAAAGGAATAAATCAAAATGACTTGGAAATATTACGATGCTGGAATTGGAAACACCGCGTCTTATCAAGTGAGTGGACACCCATGGGTAACCGGTTCTGCATTAACTCAAAATACAACTGTTGAGATTTCTTTTCCCTTTGTCACAAAGGCATTTACTGTGATCAACAAAGGTACTAACGATCTTCGTGTTCATTTTAAAAACAACGCTAACGCAAAAGCAGATCACTATGTCACGGTCAAGAACACCGGTTCTTTGCCGCAAGGATATCGCTTCGAAGTTAAATGTGACAAAATGTATATTACAGAGCCAAACTTGGCTGCTGGCTCCTACGAAGTCTTTGCAGAGTTGACAAGGATTGATGACGCTAGAATGTTTGCTCTAACAGGCTCTGGAATTGACGAATAATGACTAGAAGATATACTGACTCTTCTTTTGTTATTCAGACTTTGGCAGAACTTTCCAGCCAAAGAGATAAGACGATCGATCAGGTTCCTTTTTCAATTGGGCCGTTAACAGCAGCGGGGTTGCATCAAAGAGACAATGCTTATATTGTTTCAGAAAGAGAAAACCCAAAAGATTTTTTACTTGAGGTTGAAAACATGAATTTTAATTTTAGAGAAATTACAGAAAGCACAACGGCCACTGCAAATGACCGTGTGATTGGTGTTAAAACAACCACTGCTGAGGCTTCTGTTACAATCAATCTTCCCGCTGCTGCAACCGTTAGGAACGGCTTTGTGCTTATTGTTAAAGACACCGAAGGAAGTGCAGCAGATTATAACATTGTTGTAGATGCATATGGATCTGAAACAATTGATGGCGAAGCGACCTTCACGATTACTAAAAACTATGCTGCTATCAACTTTGTTACAAACGGCTCCAACTGGTTTGTTTATTAATAAAAGGATATAGAAAATGGCTTATAAACAGGGTGCAGAGGTAGATGGTGTTGGTGGCGCAGGAGCGGTTCAATATATTGAAGCCGGCACGACAGTTACTGGTAGCCAAGATATTAAAGCTTTGGAAACATCCGTTCTTATCAACAACAGACACCTCTCTCTAACTGGTGCTGTTGGGGAACTTGAAACCCCGGCAACTCTTTATTTTTACTCTGGTGTTGAAGGTGGTGATAACATTCAAGTAGATGGAAACGGACTTCAAATTAACTCTTCCACATCTGCTTATCTTAACGGTTCCACTATTGGAGAGATCTCTGCCCAAGAAGTTGGCCTTTCTGGTTCAAATTCCGTTGCTCTACACTCGGACTCTGGCTTGGTGCAGTTGAGCGCATCTTCTGGTGTGCAGATCACGGGCTCTTTGAAAGTTGTTGGTAAATTAACAACTACTTCTGGTCGCATCCAAAACTACAGAGCGGCTGAAACAACTTCGATCACTGTGGAAACAACCGATCATATTTTAGGTGTCAAGCCAACAACAGCAGGTGGAGAAGTTACAGTTAACCTTCCTGCCGCTGCTGATGCTGGTGAGGGTTATGTTCTTTTGATCAAAGACGTTGAAGGTGGGGCGGGAACTAATAACATTGTTGTCGATGCCTCTGGATCTCAAACAATTGATGGCTCTGCTACTTTCACTATTGAAACAAACTATGCAGCAGCTAACTTTTTCACTGATGGTTCTAATTGGTTTGTTTATTAATAAAGGAATATTAAAATGGCTTATTTGATAGGCGGAGGTGGCGGAGCATCACTCCCAACATCTACAACAGGAAGTTATGATTTCCTTGTTCCTAATCTGACGGGCGGCTGGCAAAAAGCAAACAGAGTCCTTACAGGGGTGGATTACAATGCAGATGAGTGGACTGAAGTTGACACATCGGATGCATCTAGCACTACATCTGTCACCCAATCAGGCTCTGCGGTTATTTTGGAAATTGACTCCCCTACTTCAGCTACAGTGCAAGGGTTTGCTATAAAAAAAGCATTGGATATGCCTAACGTGCTTGTTTATGGACACCTAGCTTGTAGTCATGGGTTTTTCCTACAGGTCTATCCGGCTGCTGGGTATACGCGGACATTAGATAGTATGAGCAAAGGCGGGTCCACAGCGCAAACTTATTACGGCTCAACTCGCGACGGCTCAACCACCAATACATATATGGGCACTTTAAATCCGGCTACAACAGGTCTTTGGTGGTCATTTCGAAAAACCAGTGATGCCATGGGTTTCACTTGGGGAACATTAAACACAGCAGTCAGTCCATATATCGATCTAGAAGATTTTCAAAACTTTGTCGGTAGTGCAATTAAGGAGAACCCATCAGGCTATACTCATCGCGCCGGATCAACGGGGGTTTATGATAGTTTAACTCAAAAGTACGAACTATATCTTGGTGTTCAAACACCTGCTTCAACAGGAACATACACAGCGACTTTTAGCCATGTGGAGATTTTTCCATTATGAAAGTTAAAACATATACTGTAATCGACAATGCCACACAAAGTCTCTTGGTCGCCCCTTTTCCATTTATGATTCAAGAGGTGGCCCAAAAGCTTGCGGAGGAGCTTGGAGGTAATGCAACCGTAGTTGAACTTTGGGGATTGTCGGAGCCTTACAATCCGGTTGCAGACCCTGCCCAAAGTTGGGTTTACGACCCTGTTACAAAGGTTTTAAACATTGAAACACCTTAACGTATGGTGTTTATTAGAAATAACAACTATTTATTTATAAAATTTAAGTTTACTAGGAGTATAAAACATGTCTTCTTTGTTAGAGCAAGCAATCGTAGATGCAAAGGCATTAAAAGAAGTTGCAATTCAGAACGCGGAAAGAGCGATCATTGAAAAGTATTCCGACGAAGTTCGTTCTACTTTGGATCAACTTCTGGAACAAGAAGAGCCTGCTGGCGAAGAAGTTGGCAATGGTGACTTGGAACCGGCATTGGAAGAGGAAATTCCTTTTGCCCATAGGACTTCTGATATTGAGCCTCAAATGGTTTCCATTGACCTTCAACAACTGGAAGAAGAAATCAACAAAAGATTTGAAGGTGTGCTCGAAGAAAGAAAATCTTTTCTGATTGCAGAGCCAGAAGTTCTGGAAGAAGCCAGTTGTGGCGGACCTCACAAAGAAGACGAAGATGCAGTCTATATGGAAGAAGACGAAGAAGAAAAACTTGAAGAAGGCAAATGCCCTTCAGACTGTAAGTGTGAAAAGTGTAAAGAAAGACTCGAAGAAGAAATTGAATTGGATGATGATCTTTTCCTAGAAGAAGCGTTCCACTTGGATTATAAAACTCAACCCACAGGTCATGTTGGTGCTTTCACCGATTCTGAAATGGAATTGGCAATGGATCTTGAAGCAATCAAAGAAAAATATGAAGACAAGATTGAACACCAACAAGGAATTATGAAAGAAGCAGTTGAGATCATTGAAGATCTTGAAGCTAAAAACAAAAAATATGAGAATTACTTTGCGAAGCTTAAAGAAAGTTTTGCAAAAGTTAAATTAGATAACACAAAATTGATGTATACCAACAAGGCCCTGATGAACGACTCCCTTAATGAGCGGCAAAAACAAAAGATTGCCGAAAGTTTGTCAAGCGCCAAGAATGAAGAACAGGCTAAGATAATTTTTGAGACATTATCACAAAACGCAGTGGGAAGCGGCAAGTCTGCTCCAAAATCACTGAGTGAAGCAGTCGAGAAACGAAGTCTGTTGACAGTGACTCCTAAGAGAAAAGAAACTCAGGAGACTATTGAAGAAGCCATCTCTAGTCGTTGGAAGAGATTGGCAGGAATTAAAAACTAAAATTATAATTAAGGAGAAAACAAATGTCTGTATTGAAAACTTTGACAGAAGGCATTGTTGAGCGTGACCTTGCACAAGAAGGCAAAGCACTTCTTTCCAAATGGGAAAGAACTGGTCTTCTCGAAGGTCTCACTTCTGACTATCAGCGTCAGTCAATGTCTCGTCTGCTTGAAAACCAAGCAAAACAACTCTTGAAAGAAGCATCGTCCATGGCCGGCGGTGATGTGGAAGGCTTCTCTGCTGTTGCTTTCCCGATTGTTCGTCGTGTCTTTGGCGGTCTCGTTGCTAACGATATCGTTTCGGTTCAGCCCATGAGCCTCCCCTCTGGTCTGATCTTCTTCTTGGACTTTACCTATGAAGCTAGCCGATTTGGCAATACCGGCGGAGTAGAACCTCGTTCCATTTATGGTACTGATAAGGTGGCAAAAGGCATCCAGTCCGGTGTCAATGTCATCGACTCTGCTCGCGCCGCTTCGAATGGCGGTCCTTATCTGATGGGTGGGACTTATGGCTCTCCCACTGGTTCTTTGACGGTTACCTCTTCGAACGGCGATCTAGGTTACGCTGGTTTTGACTTGGACCCTGCCTCTATTACTAACGCAAACTTGAAAAAAATCCGCTTTGACCCGGATTTGGTTTCCCTCGGCGCTAGTAATTACATTCTGGAGGTTAGTGTTCCTAAAGCACTCTTTACCGCTAAAGAGTTGGATACTGATAACCTTGCAGCAATTGAGTGTGATGGTACAGACATCAACGCATTGCTCAACACTACTCATACCGATGGGAACACCAAGCAACTGCGTCGTTTGACGCAGTACAACAGTGCTGGTGATAACATTCTTTTCTACTGGTCTACTTCTGTCGATGTTACCTCTGTCGGAGCAGGGGCCGGCCCTGAAGCGAATGGTGTGTTCCAACTTCCGATCAAAGACAATTTTAACGCATCCTCCACCGCCATTGGTGCTGTTGTTGGTGCTGATCCTTGGGGTCTTGAAGGTGCTGATGATGAGCCCAATGGCACCTTCGATGGTAAATCCCGTGACGAAATCCCGGAGATCGACATCAAAGTCGATTCGATTGCTGTCACTGCTCAGACCAAAAAGCTCAAAGCAAAATGGTCTCCGGAACTTGGTCAAGACCTCAACGCATACCACAACTTGGATGCAGAAGTTGAACTTACCTCGATTCTTTCCGAGCAGATTGCTCTTGAAATTGACCGCGAGCTTCTGAACGACCTCGTGAACGGCGCTACTGCTGCTACCCGTTACTGGTCGCGTTCCCCCGGTCTTTTCGTGGACCGAACCACTGGTGCTGAAATCGGCGCTGGTGTCACTGCACCGGACTTCACCGGTACTGTTTCCGAGTGGTATGAAACTCTTATTGAGACCATCAACGATGTGTCCGCAGAGATCCACACCAAAACTCTCCGTGGTGGTGCAAACTTCATTGTTTGTTCGCCGCAGATTGCAAACATTCTTGAGTTTACCTCTGGTTTCCGTGCTTCCGTCACTGCTGATGTTGCCAAAGGCGACATCGGTGCTGTCAAGACCGGTAGCCTTTCCAAGAAGTTTGACGTTTACGTTGACCCCTACTTCCTCAAGAACGTGATTCTTGTTGGTCGTAAAGGTTCTAGCTTCCTTGAAAGCGGTTATGTGTACGCACCTTATGTGCCCCTGCAAGTGACCCCGACCATCTTTGGTGTCGAAGACTTCGTGCCCCGAAAGGGTGTCATGACTCGTTACGCCAAGAAAATGGTCCGACCCGATATGTACGGTCTGGTTGTTTGTCGTGGACTTAACGGCGAAAGCGGAGCTTAATTGCTAACTTAGTTTAGCATATGGTTCTCCTCCTTTGAGTTAACCCCCTTCCTTTGTTGGTTGGGGGTTTTCTTTTGTCTTCAACTATTTATTAGAAAACCTTATGAATCGGGAGATCTAATGAATGGCTATCCCCACATTAACACCTGTTAGTCAAACAAGCAAAAATATCTTACCTGAAACTGGGTCTGTTGCAAATGTAACAAGCACAGCAGTTCCTTTTGGGATTTACCTTAATTCCACCGACTTCTTATCAGGAGCGGCAGATCAGGTGGATTATACCTACCGAAAGTTGGGTGGAGATCTTCTTGAAATTGAATTATCAGAAAAGCAAGTTTATACTGCTTATGAAGAAGCAACACTTGAATACTCTTATCTTGTAAACATTCACCAAGCAAAGAACTCTCTAGGCGATTCTTTGGGGGCTACAACGGCTTCTTTTGATCATTTGGGGGAGTACAAGGCTGGAACCCTTTCTTCGTCTTTAAGCGGTGGAAACGTGGCTTTAAAGTATACAAAATTCTCTTATGGTTATGCTAGAAGGTTTGGAGATGCAGCCGCCACAGAAGCAACTGTTGGAGGCACTCAAAACTTCTATTCCTCTTCGTTTACTTTGAAGGATGATGTGCAAGATTATGATCTGATCTCAGCAATTTCTTCTTCTGTTGACTCTGGTTCCCTACCAGCAACAATTGATTATCAAAACAAAAGAATTATGATCAGAAGAGTTTATTATCTTTCTCCTAGAGCAATCTGGAGGTTTTATGGGTATTATGGCGGTCTGGGCGCAACAGGCAACTTGAGCACTTATGGTCAGTTTGCAGACGATTCCACTTTCCAGTTGGTTCCAGTTTGGCAGAACAAGGCCCAAGCAGCCGAGTATGAAGATGCAATCAGAACCAGAACGTCCAACTATTCTTATGAGATTAGAAATAACAAGATCAGGATCTTTCCTATTCCGCCTTCTCTCTTGAACAACAAAAAGATGTGGTTTGAGTTTACTGTAGATGGAGATGCTTGGGAGGATGACGCAGATCGACCCTCCGGTGTTGATGGTGTCAACAATATGAACACTCTTCCGTTTGCAAATATTCCATTTGAAAGTATCAACTCGATCGGAAAGCAGTGGATTAGAAGGTTTGCCTTGGCCCTTTCAAAAGAAATGCTGGGACAAATTCGAGGGAAATTCAGCACCCTTCCAATTCCGGGTGAGTCTGTTACTCTTAACCACTCTGAATTGCTTTCACAAGGTAAAGAAGAACAAGATAAACTAAGAGAAGAACTAAAAACAATCTTGGATGAAATGACTTATCCAAAGTTAATTGAAACAGATGCTCAAATGACAGACAACGCACAAAAAGTTTTCACATCTGCTCCAAATTATATTTTGATGGGATAAGGAAGTAACAAATGTCAACAAACAACAAATGGTCACAGCCAGACGCTCCACCTCCTCCAATGTTTTTGAACCAGAAAGAAAGAGATCTGGTCAAGCAAGTCAACGATGAATTGATCGAGCGTGTCATTGGGCAAACTATTCTTTATTATCCCATTGATTTGGAGTTGACAAGCTTCCATCCTCTTTATGGGGAGTCTATGGAAAAGACTTTTCTTCCTCCGGTCAGGATTCACGCAATGGTTAAGTGGGATTCCCACGAAACAAATAATACAGGGTATGGGATTGATCGCTTAAGGAAGATCTCAATCAACTTTCACAAAAGAAGGTTGACAGAAGACCAAGACCTTTTTGTTAG
>Ga0208645_1002633_pt1 | contig 14084 bp, 14 predicted proteins | sample VirMetDEL_Sep_01_FD_184519 | JGI IMG/M metagenome (GOLD analysis project Ga0208645, IMG submission 184519) | Aqueous microbial communities from the Delaware River and Bay under freshwater to marine salinity gradient to study organic matter... | ecosystem: Environmental > Aquatic > Marine >... | reverse complement strand
AAGGTGCATGGGGGAGGTTTTTCAATCAATCATCGTCTTCGACGATGCCATGCTCAATGCCAAACTTATCGAACGTCTGCAAGACGTTTTCGATAATATTCTCGTCCTGTTCATCATGCGCCTTCTGTACGACCTCTTCGATAGCCAAAGCGAAACCCCTACGGGTTTCGGATGGAACATCGTTCGGGACTCGCCTAAGAACGACGTTGATGGTGATCCCAACGGGATCAGAATCAGGAAGAACCTCGTCCAAAATATCGGTCATAAGGGACGCATGATCCTTGAAGATCTCATCGCGATCTCTCAAGTCGCCAGACTTGAGAGCGTCGGCGAGATCCGCGAACCCGTCAACCATGGACCCCTGAAGATCCAACTGGTCCTCGATAAGATCTCTGATCTTATGAGAGACCGACACTTCGTCCGAAGGACGAAGACCACGCTGAAACTTGGCACGCTTCAGAATGGCGTCGAACATCGCCGACTTAATCGTTGATTCAAGATTGTCGATATTACTCATATCGACACCAAGTCGATCCGACACTTCCGAGCCTGTCTTGGCGATGAATTCATCGACAAGAACATGCATCGAAGATGCAATGGTTCGGATAACCGTATCGAGTTCTACAGAACTCGGCATCCGGGAGATAACCCCGTGCTTCTCCAGCCATTCCGCATACCCCACCCACTGCGGACGGCTGACCGTGAGGATCACATGGTCAATCGCGCCATCCGAATTGGTGTGAACCACGACCGAATTGTCCTCGATCATCTTTGCACCGCAAAGATTAGGAACGGAAAGAATCTTGGACCCGTCCTCAAATTCCTTGAGGACGGTAGCGGAGGTTTCAATAATCTCATTCTTGTCAGTCACGATTAATCTCCTTGTTCCCCTTTGGGGAACCGTTGCGTCTCGAATTGCTACGGCAATTCGCAGAATTGATTAGAAAGATCGTTGTTGCAAAAAGCAACAACCCAAGCACGAATCTTAGGAGTGTCAAAACACTCCTCCAACGAAACTAGCGACGACACGACCAATCGTGTGAGCGGCACGGGGGCCACTGTCGTCGGTGTGAACGTACTTACCTGCTCCGTACATGAAATCGGCAGTCGCCTTGGGAACTCCGTTCCCGACGACTACAGTTAGGAACGAAGTTCCTGAAGAACGAACTCGGGAGATGGCATCGGCAGTATGCCGATTGGCACGATCGCCGTAGTACGAGCCGCAGGCAGGGCAACCATCAGCAATCAAAATAATACCATGTCGTGCCGCTCGAATCCTACGGATTCGGCGATTCGCCTCCTCGATGGCGAAGCCATCAGCGTTTTCAGCCATCGGATATAGGTTGCGGATACTCTCAGGAGTATCGGCTTCAAGCATCTGGATGTTAATATGCTTGCCGTTACAACTAGTTCCGGGGGAACTAGGTACGGTAGTGTGTGCAACAATGTCAAGTCTGACCTTCGGGTCTTCCCCGAAGGTACGGGCCAGAGCATACGCTACCGCCTTGGCGTTTTCAATTCGGCGGTCCATTGCCATGGACCCGGAACCGTCAATGATCAACGAAACCGCTACCTTGGCGATTCCCTCGTCGGGACGACGAGAGAACACGTTCGTCTCCCGCATCCCGGCGAGTCTGTGCAGGGAATTCTCATCCAAGTCTCCAGACTTCATGCCGAATTCGGGGGCAGGAGGACGGGACACGGACCATCGAAGATCATTAAAGTATCGGAGATACTTTTGAGCATCCTCGATAGTGGTGTCGGGATGCTGCTCCTTCATGTATGGATGCGGAGTGTAACTACTCAACTTAACAGTGTCAACACTGTTAAGAGAAAAACCTCCGGGGTTGGACTTGGACTTCCCGTTCCCTCCGGGAACGACCGAAAAACTGTCCCTGCCTTCGTCAGGGTCGATGCCGATAAAATCCTTAGGTTCCTGAACGGAACCTGTGGCGGAGTCGGGAGTCTCGAAACCCTCGCCCTCGCCCTGCTCACCCTGCTCGCCCTGCCCGCTCTCGCCTTGGGCTTCAGAAGCGGCTTCGTCGTCTTCGACCATCTCTAGGAGATCGTCGATGATACCGGTGGCGACTGTCAGAAAACCCTTAGACATCGGAGATGTCTCAAGATGGTTGGCGACGACCGGCTTAACAAGGTTGAAAACCTTGTCAGGGATATTAATGTTTTGCCCTGCGGCAAAACACGCAATCGCAACCGTACACTGCATAAGCAGTGAATACTTGGAATCGGGGTCGAAGACCCCGGCGATGGCGGATTCTGAGCCAGAAATTCTTGAAAAGAATTCCCGCCAACCGGGATAATCGAAGGCGATCTTGTTTCGGGAATAAATTCCCGCCAACTCGAATGCTAAATAAGCCTTGCAGAATTGGGACTCGGGTCCGCCATTCTTCAGCCATATGAGAGCGGTACACCGCTCTTCCGTGGGCTTGAACACGGACATGATTCCCGATCGCATGAGAACCATGCCGCAAACATAATCGATAGCGTAGAAAAGACCCTTGGTCTTTGCTAGATTGATCAAGCCCGACGACGAGAACGATACATCGTTCTGATTGCGGGGTGGACCATTAATGATTACATTAATGGAAGTTTCAACATATCGAGACGCCAACTCGGACGCGATTTGGACCAATCGCTTGGTCCAATCCCGTGCCTCATATGACGCAGGATCGATCGGCACGTTCTCAATATCGGAGATATTGATGCCGCCAAGGGTCACGGCGTTCTCCGAAGGAGACGCCGAGGACGAGAGGGTAAACACCCTCTTGCTGCGATCCCTAACGTGACAACGGGGCATCGAAGATGCCAACTCTGAAACACTACGCATGGGGACTCTCCTTCGCTTGAATCGAACCGCCGACAGTCGGCGACCCCACTATTGTGGAGCAGGATCGCCGACTGTCAAGCGAAAAGTCGTGAATTCGTTTCATTCCCCTGAAGGGGAAAAATCCTGTCCGACGAGCAAATTCGCAACCATCGATCGCTCGCTGTCCGCACCGCCGTGCCCTGCAAACGTGTTCGTGATCGTATACTGTAAGGACATGGACCCCACGTCACGCAGGTCTTCCGCAGCAGCAATCAATTGCCGCGTCGAGACGGAGCGGGTGAAGCCCGTACCGATGTCGGTATTAAGTCGAGTCTTGGCAGCAACCTCTACGAGGTTGGCGGCGAGACGACCGGCGATCCCGGTACGACTAACAATCAAGTCGATCTCATCTTCCCTTGGAAGATAAGTGAACTCGATGGTCCTCTGGAAGCGGTCCTGAACTGCACGATCCATCGCACCGGTTCCAGTGTATGCAGCACCCTCGTTCGCAGTTGCCCACCAAACGATGCCGTCGCCAGCCTTAAGAACGGAACCCCGTTCTTCAATCAAAGTCGCTCGACGAGAGTCGAGCAACGGAAGCAAGGCGTTACCGACCAAATCGCTACAGCGATTGATCTCGTCAAGAATAATCATGCAGTTGCCCTTGGCAACAGCACGACTAAATTGCGAATCGACCCAAACAACCTTGCCATCCCGAACCGTGCGACTTCCAAAGAAGTCACGGGGTTCGCGAATGATCGAGCAATCGACAATAAGAACGTCAAGACCAAGTTGTGCAGCAACTTGGATGCCGCCTTCTGTCTTGCCGCACCCTGCCGGGCCGCAGACGCGGAACTTCTGATGCTCGCCTCGATCGAGACGCTTGGAAATTGCAGGAATATATTCCTGCAAAGCCTTGGGCATCTTGAAGGTCTTATCGACCTTCGGGGTGAACATGCCATCGATCGAATCGATCGTCGATGAATCATCATCATCGATATCGGAACCCATAGGTTCCGAAGACGGCGAACCACCGAGGAACCTAAAGGTTCCGGGGGTCAAACTGCGGATCTCGCCACGAACACATGCTTCCTGCACGGCACGCCGCAGGAAATTCCCGCCTGCCCCGAAGGTAGAAACCTTGGACTCCAACGAAGACCGGAGGTCTTCGAGGGTGAAAACGCGATCTCCGAGATCGCTCTTGCTCTCTTCGAGAGCATTGATGACCGCCATGAACTCTGATGAGCGTGGTCTAGGCATAGCCTAGTTCTCCTGTTGCTCCCCTTGGGGAGCGGTGGTTGCTGCCGATCCGACCGCCGAATCGACCCCACTATTGTGGAGGATGCTTCATCGACTGTCAAGGGGCAATCCCGAAAAAACTTGGGTTCCCCGTAGGGGAAAATTTTTGATCTTTCCCGATAATTGATCAAAAGCGGTCGATCTCTCGGGAAGACGCAGGAAACATGCGCGAATTGGGTTCTTTTATGGTCACCCATAGTGAACAGAAAAGAACCCAACACATGCACGCTACGGGCGGCTCGTGCGGGATCGTGTGTGAACGTGTGACACGAGCGTACACCAGCGTATCCCCGCGTGTGTCCCGCGTACGCGGGCTGGCGCGGGCGAGGCTGGGCGCGCCTCGGGTGACTCATAGTCGCTGTGCCCGAAAAAACCCATAGTCGCTGTGCCCAGTTTTGACACATCAGGGTAGATTTCCTACCCCTTTCGGAACTTTCCTGAAAGTCGGGAGGGGACACCCGAACCAAATTTGCCAAAAAAATTTTTTCGACTTTTTGAAGAAATTTCTAGGAATTTTTCGGATTGAGGTCTACAATAGGCTGACTATATGGGAAGACTATAGGATACCTATAGGACAACCATGGGAAACCTATGGGTTGACTACCTAGGTCTACCATAGAAATCCTGTCTAGGGATATCATCAAAATCATCTACCCTAGGAACACCATAGGATGGACCCAGAGACTGAAGGTCTAACCCTAGGAATCCATAGGTACCGTAAGAGACTTCAGAAACTACGGGAATCTGAACTGGAGTCCTGTACCTCTGCTGTCCAAAGGGTTCTTGTAAACTCTGTAGAGAACATGACCAAGGCTATGCAGTCTTGGATGTCCTCTGCCAAGTCCAGTGCAGGCCGTCTGCATTCCGTAGTTCCCCTGCTGGAGAGCATGGACCCTGCTCTGGTCTCCCTGCACACATCCCGAGTGATCCTCGACGGGATCTCCACGGCACGGACCATCAACTCCCTGTCGATGTCCGTGGGCAGGTTCTTGGAAGACGAGATGAAGTTCCTTCATGCCCGAAGGAACAACAAGGGGTGGTGGAGAAAGTATTCCAAGTTGGCCATGAAGATGCCCGTGGAAGGGGGCAGGTCCAAGTTCCTGAAGAGGGTTGCCAAGGAAGCCCACCTGCACCTGCCGGGGTGGACCCCCAAGCAGAGATGTTCGGTGGGTCTTGTCTGCATCGAACTGTTCAGGCAGGCCAACGGCATCGTCGAAGTCTCCACCGATCATTCGTTGATGAAGTCGGTCACCTATGTCAGGGCGACCGACGAGTTCCTTGAGTGGCTCAAGAAATCCCACGACGCTTCCGAGGTTCTTCATCCGGTCTTCCTGCCGATGATCTCCAAGCCTCTTGAGTGGACCTCGATCTGGCTTGGGGGATACCGGGGTCCTGAGATGGGCCGTCGCCCTCTGCTCAAGACACGGAACCGTACTTATCTCAAGGCGGTCAGTGATCTGGAAATGCCTGCTGTGTTCTCCGCGGTGAACCGGGTCCAGAACACTCCGTTCTGTGTGAACCATCGTGTGCTTGAAGTCTTGAAGCACTGCTGGGAGAAGGATCTTCAGGTCGGTGAACTTCCACGCAGGGAACCTGTGCCTATCCCGGACAGACCCGAGGGTGCGGACACGGAGACCCGCAGATCTTGGTGGAAGAATGCCTCTCGAATCAAGTTCGAGAACGAATGCGAACGGTCCAAGCAGATCGCTGTGACCAAGACCATCTGGACTGCAGACAAGTTCAAGGACAGCGCTGTCTACTTCCCTCAGGAACTGGACTTCAGGGGCAGGGTGTACCCGACTTCAAATTTTTTGAATGTTCAAGGCCCCGACTATGCCAAGGCGTTGCTTACGTTCAAGAAGGAACAACCCATCGACGACGATGGGATGTCGTGGCTGGCTATTCATGGTGCCAACTGCTGGGGGCATGACAAGGAGCCATACAGTGAACGACTCAAGGTCATTCAGGACAACCACGGTCTCATCATGGCGATCGGAAAGGACCCCCTTGCCAACATGGACTGGACCAAGGCAGACAAGCCGTTCAACTTCCTTGCCTTCTGCATCGAGTGGTGGAACATCCACCAAGGGGTGGCGAAAACCCGTCTCCCGGTACATCTGGACGGAAGCAACAACGGACTACAGATCTTCTCGCTGCTGCTGAGAGATCCTGTTGGAGGTCTGGCTACCAACTGTCTCCCCACGGAAACCCCACGGGACATCTACTCGGATGTCTCCGACCGTCTGGTCGAGAAACTACTCAACTCCAGTAATCCCCATGCCCGTGTCTGGCTGGAGATCGGGGTGGACCGCAAGGCGACCAAGCGTGTGGTCATGTGCATGCCCTATGGCCTGACCAAGTTCTCGTCCCATGAGTACGTCCGGGACTGGTACCTGTCTGCTGTGCAGGCCAAGTACCCTGCTGGGCATCACCCGTTCCCCGTCACCGTGGTCTTCGATGCCATCAGGTTCCTGACCGAACTGCTTTGGGAATCGATCGACGAGGTTGTCCACGCTGCCAGAGAGTGCATGGACTGGCTCAAGGAGATCGCCAGAATCCATGTCGAGAACGGGCACCCGATCAGGTGGACCGCTCCCAACGGTCTGATGATCCAGCAGGCTTACTGCAAGTCCAGCCGCGTAGCCGTCAAGACCAGCGTCGGCTCCGTCCTGAGGCAGCACCGCATCCTGTCTGACGGGACAGACCTGAGCATCCCACGGAACGTCAACGGGATCTCCCCGAACTTTGTCCACTCTCTCGATGCCGCCGTTCTCATGGCTGCTGTGAACCTTGGGGCACACAACGGCATCGATTGTTTTTCATGTATCCACGATTCGATTGGGGTCAACGCCCAGCATGCCGGGATCATGTCCGCTACAATTCGAGAAGTTTCTGTGGAAATCTTCTCGACTCCTGTGCTTGACGGTGTAGTATCTGAGATGAGGGCACTGACAGGGCTGGATCTTCCCGACCCTCCCCCGTCAGGCACAATGGATATCAATCTGCTCCGTGACGCAGATTACTTCTTTGCATAGGAGAACCCATGAAAAGCGTGAAGATCACCACCCCCACCGGCACCGCCGTCTGGCCCAAGTTGAACGAGCCCGACCGCAAGTTCCAGCCCGAGGGTGTGTACGAGGTCAAGTTGCGTCTCCCCGAGACCGAGGCTGAAGCCCTGATCGAGAAGATCATGGACGTTCACGCCTCCGCTTATCGGGAGGCCTGCTCTGCTCAGGGCAAGAAGGCTCTGAAGAAGGCACCGGTTCCTTGGGGTCCTGCCGAGCAGTGGAACAGCGACACCGAGACCAAGGAAGAACTTCCCGGCTTCATCGACTTCAAGTTCAAGATGAAGGCCAAGATCACCTCCCGTTCAGGCAAGTCGTGGGAGCAGCGTCCCGCTCTCTTCGATGCCAAGTTGAATCCCATTCCCGAAGACTCCGACCCCATCGGTGGTGGCTCCGTCATCCGCATCTCCGCTGAGGTGTACCCATGGCATGCCGCATCGATGGGCTTCGGGATCTCCCTCAGGCCCAAGGCTGTGCAGGTCATCGAACTGAAGACCTACAGTGGTTCCACTGAAAGCCACGGGTTCGATCAGGAAGACGGATTCACCGTCAAGTCTTCCTCCCCCTTCGATGAGGATGAGGACGACCAAGACTTCTAATGGTTTCTTTGAGAGGGACCGGAATCGGTCTCTGTCTTGATATGTCTCTCCTGTTGCTCAGCGTGCCGTGCGACCCCTGCCCCTGTCCGAGACCAAGGATCTCCAAGTGGGGAGCGTACTACCCGCCCCGGTACCGCAAGTGGAAGAAGGAGTTCCCAGAACTGCTGGCTCGCCAGACAGACCTCTGCGGACTGGTGCTTCCCTTGCGGGGCTCGCTGGAGACAGAGATCAACATCTTTGTCAAGCGACCCAAGACATCCAAGTTGGCCTTCCCCAAGCCCGACATCGACAACTATGTCAAGGCGGTGCTTGATGGATCAAACAAGATCCTGTGGGAAGACGACTCTCAAATACAAACTCTCAGGGCAAGGAAGCAATGGGACGAACTTCCGCGTGTGGAGATATCGATAGCACTTTTGTAAACCATGAGCCGTGCCCCGACTGCGGGTCCAAGGACAACCTTGCCCGGTACTCGGACGGACACGGCTATTGTTTTGGGTGCGGACGGTACGAATCCTCCACAAATGTTGACAAGTGTGGAGGGATTGCACCAACACCAATGAACAGCAGACTGATCGAAGCGGAACCCACCCCGCTGAACAAGCGGCGGATCTCCCAAGAGACCTGCCGCTTGTTTGGTTATGGAACATCCGAACTGAACGGCGAGCCTGTGCAGGTCGCCACCTACTGCGACGAGGGCGGCTTGCCCGTCGCCCAGAAGATCCGGTTCAAGAGCAAGGACTTCAGAATCCTTGGGCATTCAGATCAGATGCTGTTGTACGGCAGGCATCTGTGGAAGTCCACGGGTCGCATGGTCGTCGTGACCGAGGGTGAGATCGATGCGATGTCGGTCTCCCAGTGTCAGGGCAACAAGTGGCCCGTGGTCTCCCTGCCGAACGGTGCCCACTCTGCGGTAAAGGCGATCAAGAAGAATCTCGATTGGCTTGAGGGGTTCGACTCGGTAGTCCTGATGTTCGACATGGACCCTGCTGGACAGAACGCAGCGCAAGAGTGTGCGATGCTGCTGTCCCCCGGCAAGGCGAAGATCGCTCGGCTCCCCGAGAAGGACCCGAACGACATGCTGGTCAAGGGCCAGACCAAGGAGATCATCGATGCCATCTGGCAAGCCAAGGTGTTCCGACCGGACGGCATCGTTGCTGGCAACGAACTGTGGGAATCGATCTCGTCTCCCCCAGAGTCGGAGGCCTGCATCGACTACCCGTGGTCGGGCCTGAACGACAAGACCTACGGTCTCCGTCAGCGTGAACTGGTGGTCCTGTGCAGTGGGTCGGGCATCGGCAAGAGCAGCGTGTGTCGCGAACTTGCACACTGGCTGATCACCAACGGTCAGACCATCGGGTACATCGCTCTCGAAGAGTCAGTCCGAAGGACCGCCTTGGGTTTGATGGGGATACATCTCAACCGTCCCCTGCATATCGAGATGGCTACCGGCAGTACCGAGATCCCTGCTGCTGATCTCAAGTCTGCCTTTGAATCAACCGTAGGATCGGGAAGGGTGTTCCTGTACGATCACTTCGGCTCGATGGATAGCGACAACCTGCTGTCCCGGATCAGGTACATGGTCCGGGCTCTGGGCTGCGACTGGATCTTTCTTGATCACCTGTCGATCGTCGTGTCCGGTCTGGGTGATGGTGATGAAAGACGATTGATCGACAACACCATGACCGCTCTCCGTTCCCTCGTCGAGGAACTGGGGTGCGGCTTGATTCTCGTCAGTCACCTGAAGAGACCCGAGGGCCGGGGCCATGAAGAGGGAGCCCAGACTTCTCTGGCACAACTCCGTGGGTCTGCTGCCATCGGACAACTCAGCGACATCGTGATAGGTTTGGAGCGAGATCAGCAGGATGCCGAGGACTGCGACAAGATGAGGGTCCGTGTTCTGAAGAACAGATTTTCTGGCGACACTGGTTCCGCTTGTGTCTTGACATACGACAAGGACACCGGTAGGTTGGGAGAGTCGGCGGATGCTGCAGAGGGTCTGCAGACTGTGACCGACGAGCAACCGGAGTTCTGACATGCAGACGTTTCTACCTCATCCCAACTTCAGAATCTCAGCGTCCGTGTTGGATCGCAAGCGTCTCGGCAAGCAACGTGTCGAGGCCCAGCAAATCCTGAACGCTCTTGAGGGCAAGACCAAGGGCTGGGTCAACCACCCTGCCACCCGCATGTGGCGTGGGCACGAAGACGCCCTCCGTCGATACCTCAAGTGCTGCATCGACGAGTGGACTGCCCGAGGCTACAAGAACAACATGGGTGTGCAGGCCCCCACCCACGCCATCCTGCCGCCGTGGGTTGGGGACGAGCGGGTCCACTCCAGCCACCGTGCCAACCTGCTTCGCAAGGACCCTGTTCACTACGGGTCTTTCGGCTGGACCGAAGACCCGACCGCCCCGTACTACTGGCCATCACAGGAGAGTGACTGATGCAGCAACTTGAGATCGTCAAGGAACTGAAGGAGCAAGCCCGCCGTCTTGCCAGCACCTTCGCGGACGAGCAGGTCACCCCGGAATCCACCTTGTATTGGAGAGCCGCCGAGGTCATCGAGCGTCTGGGCGATATGAACCTATGGTCGGGAGGGTCTCCCGAATGATGACGGTCTTCTTCGACATCGAGACCAACGGTCTTCTCGATGAACTGGACCGAATCGTGTGTGTTTCCTGTTCCATCAACGGGGCAGAGCCCCAAGTCTTCCACGAAAAGGAGAGCATCGAAAATGCAATCAAGCAATTGGAACTGGCAGATGTCGTCGTCGGGCACAACTCCATCTGCTTTGACATCCCTGCCATCAAGAAAGTATTTCCAGACTTTAAACCGCAAGGCTTGGTCAGGGACACACTCGTCTTGTCCCGTCTGGCATTCCCAGACTTGCGGGACCGTGACATGGCGGATCAAGCAAAGGCCCGATCAGAATCCCTGAAGGCTCTGCCTTCAACTTGGATCGGAAGTCACTCCCTCAAGGCATGGGGTTACCGCATGCACATGCACAAGGGAGAGGCTCTCGAACAGGTGACCGACTTCCGAAGCCTGCAATACACCGAAGAGATCGGTGACTACTGCAAGCAGGATGTCAGGATCACAGCCAAGTTGTATAACAAGATGATGCTCATCGTTCCACTTGATCCGATGATCCTTGAGCATCACTTTGCAGAGTGCATCGCCGAACAGATGCGAAACGGTTTCGGGTTTGATCTCAACAAGGCGACTCGTTTGTATGGCTTGATGGTCGTGGAGCGTGACGAAATCATGCAGGATCTCCAGAAGGAGATTCCTCCCACAGAGATCAAACTCAAGACCAAGACCAAGTACGTCCCGTTCAATCCCGGCTCTCGCCAGCAGATCGCCAAGGCTCTTCAAGATCGTTGTGGCTGGAAACCCGAGGAGTTCACTCCCAGCGGTGAAGCCAAGGTGGATGAATCTGTTCTGTCCACGATCGATCACCCGTTGGCTAAGAAGTTCAGCCGGTACTTCCTCCTGTCCAAGCGTATCGGGATGCTGGCAGAGGGCACCGAGGCTTGGATCAAGTCCGAGAAGAGCGGGAGGATCTATGGGTATGTCAACCACAACGGGGCGGTGACAGGCCGATGCACACACAGGGCACCGAACATGGCTCAGGTCCCTGCGGTCTACTCGCCGTATGGCAAGGAGTGTCGTTCCCTTTTCATCGCCCCTCCCGGCAGGACGTTGGTTGGGGTCGATGCTTCAGGTCTTGAACTCCGTTGTCTTGCCCACTACATGGCCAAGTACGACGGGGGTGAGTACGTCAAGGAGATACTGGAAGGCGATATCCACACCGCCAACCAGAAGGCTGCGGGACTCCCGACCCGGAACGATGCCAAGGTGTTCATCTATGCGTTTCTTTACGGAGCAGGACCGGCGAAGATTGGTTCCATCGTCGGCGGCTCGTACTCAGAAGGAAAGAAACTTCAGGAAAGGTTTTTGAACAAGGTCCCCGCACTGAAGAAACTTCGGGAGGATGTTCTACATGCTGTCGAAGAGCGGGGATGTCTTATTGGGCTGGACGGCAGGCGACTTCCTATCAGATCCAAGCACTCTGCCCTGAATACTTTGCTACAATCAGCGGGTGCTTTGATCATGAAACAAGCCACTGTTAACATGAACAGGGCACTCACTCTGAATGGGGTGGATTATAAACAAGTTGCCCACATCCATGACGAACTACAGTTCGAGGTCGCGTCCCACCAAGCCGCTCTCGCCGTCAACCTTCTTCCGCAGGCAATCACCGAAGCGGGAGAACACTTCAACTTCAGGTGCAGACTCGACGGTGAAGCCAAGCAAGGGCAGAACTGGGCAGAGACTCACTAACAAGGTCAAGGCATACATCGCAGGGCTGTTCGATGGTGAAGGCTGCATCTGGTACAGCAGGACTCTTAGAGTTTCCATCACCAGTTGCTACCCCCACCATCTGCAAGACATACGAGACACCTTCAAGTTCGGTCAGGTCAGAAGGGTCTACAAGCAGGGCAAGAACAGAAGGTCCTGCTACAGGTGGGAAGCCTCCGGAAAGTATGCCGAGCAGTTCCTTGAAGCGATCCAAGAGTTCTTGAAGGAAAAGCAATACCAAGCGGAACTTGGTCTCAGACTGGGGAGACACTCTCCGAAGACGATGACTCACAGTGCCATCCTCAGAGAACTCAAACTACTAAAGAAAGTCAACTACTGATGCCGAAGTCCAATCCCCTCGACGACTACACGTCCGACGAAATCCTGAAGTACCTCAGCCATAGGTTTGATGCTCTGATCTTCGTCGGTTCCCAGACCAAGAACAAGGCAGCGCAGGACCTGACCTACTGTTCTGTCGGTGCTTTCCACGCCTGCCTCGGCCTCGCCGAGACAGCCAAGTTGCTTGTCACGGCAGGAGGCCCGGAAGAAGAATGAAGACACTTGCAGTAATCGACGCAGACATCGTTCTCTACAAGACCTGCTCCATGGTCGAGACCCCCACCGACTGGGGCAATGACATCTGGACTCTCCACGCAGATGCGAGAGAGGCGAAGATGGCTGTTGATTCAGAAATCGCTTCTCTCAAGGAGGCTACCGGGGCATCGAAGTGCGTCCTGTGTTTCACAGCCCAGAACAACTGGAGAGCAGCAGTACTTCCTGAATACAAAGCCAATCGGAAGTCAACACGAAAGCCCGTCTGCTTTGGAGCGGTGAAGCAGTATGTGTTGAAGAACTATGACACCATGACCGAGGCCGATCTCGAAGCGGATGACTGCCTCGGTCTCATTGCCACAGGTCCCAAGACCCGTTGGCGTGGGTGCCAACGTGTTGTCATGATCAGCGAAGACAAGGACCTGATGTCTATTCCCGGCAATCTGTATAACCCCAGAACAGAAAGCCAACGGGTCATTACAAAAGATGAAGCCGACAGGTTCCACCTGTATCAGACTCTGGTCGGGGACCCCGTGGACAACTATTCTGGTTGCCCCGGCATCGGACCCGTCAAGGCCCAGCGTCTTCTAGATGACTCTGCGACATGGGAGACCGTTGTTGCTGCCTACAAGGACGCCGGTCTCACCGAAGACGATGCTCTGACTCAAGGTAGAATTGCTAGGATTCTTCGTCACCGCGAATACAACTTCAGGACCAAGGAGGTAAACCTTTGGAATCCTCGTACAGTCAGGTCTCGGACTCGGGCTCGCGCGAAGTCTTCGACACCGGTTCCCAGCGAGACACCCGAGTAGGCAAGGGTCGGTACGATCTCTTGTCCCCGTTCGTCATGGAACGCGATGCCCGCCACATGGAGAACGGTGCCGTCAAGTACGGTGACCGTAATTGGGAGAAGGGGCAGCCTCTGTCCCGATACCTTGATTCTGCCATGAGGCACATCCAGAAGTATTTGACGGGTTACCGAGATGAGGACCACATGGCAGCAGCCCGGTGGAACATCGGAGCCCTGATGCACACCGAAGAGATGATCCGCAGGGGGATTCTGCCTGCGGAACTGGACGACCTTCCAGATTGGAAAGCAACCAAGGAGAACAATAGTGGAACAATCACAGCGAAATTCGCTCTTTGACAAGTGCCGTTGCGGGAGGAACAAGCACGCCAACCGCGACAAGTGCTACAAGTGCCACGCAAAGTGGCGGTACCACAACGACCCGAAATACAAGGAGTCCAAGAACTCCCGGTCCCGCAAGGATGAGATGAGCCTTGAGTGCCCCCGGTGCGGTGACCCCATGCTCATGTCATCCAAGTTGTGCAACGCATGTGCCCAGACTTCACTGAAGGTCGAAGGGCCTGCGGCTCCTCAGT
>Ga0208645_1002627_pt1 | contig 14123 bp, 35 predicted proteins | sample VirMetDEL_Sep_01_FD_184519 | JGI IMG/M metagenome (GOLD analysis project Ga0208645, IMG submission 184519) | Aqueous microbial communities from the Delaware River and Bay under freshwater to marine salinity gradient to study organic matter... | ecosystem: Environmental > Aquatic > Marine >... | reverse complement strand
CCTGACATTTGTTCAATGTCACGACCTATGGCAAAACCTTTTTTAATTGCACCGAAAGCAGCCGATGCTGTTGCCATTGCACTAATAGGGTCCATCAATATATCCTTACGTTGTCGGGGCTAACATATTTAGGTACGCAATATGCTGTGACTCTATCCTTTGGGTCTAAATAATCGTAGTATCTATAATTGCCGTAGCGTTTAGATGACTGACTAGCAAAGTAATTACACTCGTTTATATCTCTGAAGTACATATCGCCGCTGGTTAGTTTGCGAAAGTCCCCTGTGCCTAGATAGACAAGAAGCAGAAATACATGTTCCATATCATTTGTAGCCGCCACCTGCTGACTTGTAAGCCTTGGCAAGCATCTGGGCTTTACGTGCTGACCACTGACCGGGGCCACCACCTTTACTACCAGCTTTAATACGATTAAACTGCTGCTTTCTCATTCCGGGCTTAGTATAGTTGCCAGCTTCATTAACTCTACTCTTGCTTTTCGGCGCACCGCCTTGCGAAAGGCTAACCCTTCTAACTGGTTTCTTTTTCGCTTTTGTTTTTGCTGTCTTCGCCATCTTGCTAATCTCGCTTCTCTGTGTTGGTCTGATGCTATACGTTCATACATAGGTACTTCCCCCTATCTACTTTTCCAATATCCTTCGCCATAATCGTGCAGTATTTCTTCGTCTTGCTTTATATCTGTTAAAGCAAAAAACTTAACAAAACGGTCATCTGATTCACAGGCTTCCCATTCTGCATTTGGAGCATCACTGTGGTTGTAGACCATGCCTAATCCTAACACAACCATGAAGTCAGTGTCACCTTCATATGGAGAGTAGAACATATAGTTATGAAGAATACACTCATCACCTACGTCATTTTCAGTGACAAACAAATAAGGACATAACTCAATCGTATCGCCTTGAGCATAATCCCTATCTGCAAAAACACCATGACCATGTATCTCAGAATCTTTTACATAGGGCATTATTTTTTCTTATCTATTAGGGTCATAAAATTCTTCACAGGCTGTAGTTACAACTAGCTTACTAGCCGTACCTGCGGTGCATTTAATAATATCACCTGCATGTAGATACAAAGGTCTGTCTACACTAAAGATAGACTCGTATGAACCACCCGCAATATTATGGGCAGTCAACAAGTCATACTCTGCATTATCATCTGCATGAAAAAGATGTAGGCTCAAAGTCACGTTACCCGTGTGATTATTACTTACAAACAAGTTCTCTAAATGAGAAGAAAAGTTTGCAGGTACGGTGTACACATTAGTCTTGTTAGTATTACCCAACGCAACTACTTCTGTACGAAACTTTGAGCCTGTTCCTAGTATTGGCATTGCTACTTCTTCTTAGCCATGCCGCCACGCATCATCTTTTTCTTAGACATCTTAGCCATGCCGCCGCCCATCATTTTCTTTTTAGCCATGCCGCCACGCATCATTTTCTTCTTCTTAGCCATTTTAGCTTTACCCATTGCCATCACGCAATCTCCTTCTTTCCACCACTAGGGTTTCATAAATGTCATCTGGAAAATGTTCGTAGTAATTAGATTTTTCCAGATACAAAGCTGCATCGTCTAGTTTAGAAAGTTTCTGCACAAAGACCATACAGTACGATAAGCTGTTATCTGTAACTCCATCATCTACGAGGAAGTCTAGTCCAGCTTCTGCTGCGTCATAGTCAGGGTGAAACACCATTAGGTGTAAATCAATACCAGCTATAGACATCAACTCATTCATGCCATCACATAGACCATCAAGGTAATCCATGTCCGGCAAATCTTCATTAGCCCATACTACAATATCATATTCGTGGCTATCGAACTTACGGATAGCTTGTAGCAGTCCGTCTATACCTGTGTTTATACTAAAGACTACTTTATCATCAGCCCATGCTTTACGGGCGTATGGACAAGGTGGCAATCCATTTAGCTTTGCATTGGGTACTTCAAGAAAGTCTTTTGACCAAGTGCGTATATCTTGTTCAACTCTATGCACGTCTGTTCCGTTTACCAGCCGTAGCAGTACGTGGAAAAGACCTATTCTGTGAAGCCCTTTGCAGAGTAAGATTGCCCCTACGATTGTCACGAGGATTGCCATTCTTGTGTGCTATATCCTTACCAGCCGTATTTACGCCAGACTTCTTGACTATTTTACGTGCAGCATTACGCCCAGCACGATTAGCCTTTTGTACAGGCTTAGAGTGGTAGTTAGCATACTCTTTCTTGTAGTTACGTTTTTTAGTGGGAGCCATTACTTACCTGTAATTTTTTTATAGGCTTCTGGGCTTGCAGCTTTTAGTGCCTTCAGGCCGGGGTTATCTTTAACCATACCACCTGCTGCATACATATGCTCTTTGCCGCCAGACATACCGCCACGCATCATAGCAGTTTTCTTCTTAGGGTTTTTCATTTTACCCATGCCAACACTAATAGCAATTACTGGTACATCTTTTTTCATGTCACCGCCCTTACTTAATTCACGTATCATCTTCTTAGCGTCTTTAACTTCTTGCACTGTATGTTCAGATTTATTCTCAAGAATTGATCTAGCTTCTGTTACGGTCATTTCTTTTTACCTTTTTTAAGATTACCCTGTGTCCCACGTGCTGCTGCAGCGGCAGCTTTACTACCTGTACCGCCGTACAAAGCCATAAGTCTTTTACGATCTGCATCACTGCTAGGGAAAATGTTACCCTTTGGTCCAAACCCAGCATTTTTACCTGCAGAGATACTTGTGCGTTTTGCGGCTGCACCCTCTTTTGCTTTATCGGGTGATGTACCCGTAGTAGATTTTCTATTTTTATCACCTGCATTAGCTGGTCGATACTGTGGGGCTTTTTTTGTACCTGCATTGCCGGGTTGATACGAGGCTCTAGGTTTTGATTTAGATTTATCTGGGCCTGTCTCACCTACACCAACTACAGGCTTACGATCTGCTTTTACCTTAGTATTTTTACGGGTAGCACGTTCTAATACTGCTAAACCAACAACCCCAGCTGCAACTTTTTGTGCGTTAGTGAGTCCCTTTTCAGCTGGTGCTTTAGGTGGAGACTTTAAAGTTTTCTTAGGAACTGTTTTGTCTGTACCCTGTACACGTTTCATAGGTTTAGGTTGCGCAGTTTTCTTAGCGGCACTACGGCCTCGTACTGCGACTGCTGTACCGGGTTTTGACATAACTGTTGTTTTGCCTGACTCTGGTTTAGGTTTAGGTGTTGACTTAGATACTGTCGTGGATTTTGTTTTACTAGATGCTTGCTTTGCTTTCTTTGCAGCAGCAATAGCCTTACGTGCAGCGGCAATAGCCCTAGCACCCTTTAAACCCTTATAAACTAACATTCCTCCACGAATTACCGCACCCGCAGGTAAAAGAGTCAAAGCAGCAATGCCTAACTCTTTCATAATCATATTAGCATTTTCATTTTGCTGGCGACTTCCACTAGTACGTGGTTTATTTCTTCCTGATGTAGCCATTGGTATCTCCTATTACCATTTTACTTTATGAGACCAGTACTTCGCTGACAGCTTGCTGGTCGGCTTGCCCTGTGCATTGTGACGTGCATAGTAGGACTTCTTACGTGCTTTGTCTTTAGCAGACTTAGGATTCTTCCCAGCACCTGATACGCCCTGCTGTCCAAAGCGAATGAATTTATATGTGTCACCTTCTTTAGCCATGACACAGTGTGACTTAGTTTTATGATTAGGTGTACGTTTAGGAACATTAACTTTCGTTAATCCTTCCTCTTTCATTTTAGTTTTTACTCTTTCAGGTATAGCCATCTTACGTGGACACTCCCGTAGTACACTTATACTTAAATGTATGAGGTGCAGGTAACATCATTTGCATAGCTGTTATCATTTCATATGACCTTAACACACATTCCTCTTGAGTTTTATATGGGCCACGAGTGTCCTCTGCTTTTACACAGTTATCTGGCATACCAATGACACAAGCTAGTACTATTGCTGTAAACATATCTATTCGTTTCTTTCTGTCCAGCCCTCTGCCCTCATAGCATCCTCTACATGCTTTAAAGTAAAGGAACGACCATAGTGTGCCTCTACTGCCTGTCGCACGTAGAACACATCACTGTGGGGTATATGGAGTTTATCTAGGGTGTTATTAACTATTGCACTGTAAAATGCTTCAAGTACATTGTCTGTGTATAGTTTTACAGATTTCTTCGCCATTGTCAAGAACTTTCTTCTTAAACACGGATATATCACTCTAGTTTCATGTATGTGTATAGTTAAGTGTACACTTAAGTGTATTAACAAAGAAACTTTAGACCAGTTAAGTGTTATATCTAAGTGTTTTTATAATTTAACTAAGGACAGTTAAGTGTAACACTTAAGTGATTCTAGTTATAGTGTAATTATACTCAATTTTAGCATGTTTGTCAATAGCACTTTTTATACATATACGTAAATTAAATATATAGTGTGACATTTTTGCAACACTATAGGTATAGTTGCCTAAAAAATAGGCATGTTGCACACTACTTGTGCATGTGTATGTGTCTATTACCTTTGTGGTTAACACTTAATTTTACTGATCTGTGTATTTGTACATGTATATATACTCCCCTACGTGGGGTGGCTCCTGCCCGTACCCCTCAAAAACAAATAGTAGTGTCACCATGCAGCCAAAATAAAAACATTATGCGACAAAATAGCTATAAATCACTGTTTTTATTAACGTTTTAACAGCCCATGTGTAAAAGATAATAGAACATGCATCAATTGACGTTTGAAAACATGGGATTGAAGGCACGTTTTACCAGATCATACCCCGTGCTTTATGGCCGTGTATGATATCCCCTATCAATACTTATATAATACAAATAAAAAAATTTATTTTTGATCGTGCTATTGAATAATGGTAATTGATACCTATCTAAGAATTACATTCATTTTTAATTGAAAGGCGTTAGCTATGAAACAAATTGAAACAAATACAGGCGATATCGTGAACGAGATAGCATTGCGGCACGTTGGCGTTGGCGATATTCTAAAGCGCAAGCCCAATGCCAAAACAGTCTTTATCGTCAATCATTACGATCGTGCCAGCAAAACATGGTCTTTGTCTGACTGGCATGATATGAACCGCGAGATATTCTTAAAATCTGATACGCTAGTTTATGTGGGTTTTGAATTTTAATTTTACAGGATAAGGGAATAAACCAATGGAAAAAGTTTACACGCAAGTTTCACACAAAATCGCTGTCAAAAACATTAAGGCAATGTTTAAAGCATCGTCTCAAACACAAATTGACGCTGGCATGGCATGGTATCAAAACGCGCAAGATCAGGCGCAAGCGATAGCCATAAAGCATGACATGCCGGTTTATATCGTTGTCGCTGTTATTGCGGCATTGTCACCTAATAATAAATGGGCGCGTAACTTGCAAAATGCCGATGATCTTATCGCCGGTTTTATTGCCGGTGATGCAATTGAAACAATCAAAGTTTCCACATATCACAAGATGAAAGCGAAAGCATGGGCAATTCTGCAAGATATCCCCGATTATGACATGGCAAAAACCATGCTAAACGGTCAAAAAATTACGTCATTTTTCATGGATATTATGGGCGAGTTTAATGTCACGATAGACGGACATGCGCGTAATATCGCTTATAATGAAAGAGTAGGATTAACAGACGATCGCACAAATATAGGCGTTAGAGAATATCGCGCATTGCAAGAGGCCTACTATGAAGCGGCGCGTGATCTTGATCTGATGCCATATCAATTACAGGCCATTACATGGACAACATGGCGCGAATTACACGGGATTGTATAGACAATGGATATTCAAAACTTATCACCTAATAGGCTCGTGCCTTATTATCTAATGTCGGGCTATCTGTACTATCATGCCAATGCGCAAGTTTTATCAGATGATGACTACGATTTAATGTGCAAGCGTATGATTTTAGAATGGGATAATATAAGCCATATGCACAAGGGGCTGATCACAAGGGCTGATCTTGAGGCTGGCACGGGTTATGCCATAAAATATACAAACATGATAAAAGGTGCGGCTATGGCATGGCTGGCAGAAAATAAATAAAATAAAATTTCGGCATGGGTCTTGAATATGCAAAAACAGTACCCATTTGTAATACAGGACAACGAAAAAAGGATGTTAAAAAATGGTAAAAGATCGTAATGAACCACTAGCGGATATCGTGTTATCGTATGCTGATATCGAATTGATTTTAACAGCATTGGAACACTACGTGCCAAGGTCACACACTGCACATCTTGATGGTATGGAATTGATACATCTAATGCGGAACCATGAACGGCGTTTATATCGTGCAAAACAGGAGGGGTAAAACGATGAACATATCACAGAAACAAATGAGCAAATTGATTTCGTATGTTGAGACATATAGTCGCTATAAAGAATTATACAGCATCGAAATTTTGAAATCTAAACCAGACTGGACACTTGTGGATGATTGTTTAGACATGGCGTACAGTTATGCAACATTCATAATTGACATCATAGATAACACGGGCGTTGATCCTGACAAGGTGGCAGATGGCATAACCCATTTTGTAAAACTCTATAAGGATGATATGGAAGCAAAAAAGGCAGCATAAAAATAATGTGCTGGGTATCACATAAAACTGCCCACCGCCTATTGACATTTATTAAAGCAGTTATTATTTAATATTCATCAGGCCAATGCACTCGCTTTCATAGCGCAGGGATAGCCCGATACCAGACTAGGACTGTAACCGCTTCGGCAACGTCAGCTAGTCGCGCCTACCACATACCCGATAGCAGGTTGTCGGGCTGGTTAAACCCAGAAATAACCTGCACCGCCTAGACCAACCGATAGGTCAATAAAATTCGGTGTAGCTTGCAGGGCTGGGGGATTGCCTGACCATAGCAAGTGAATATATAAAATCCCCACTGACTACGCGCTGTTTGACATAGTAAATATAACAAATTTTCTGGGGGCAGTCTTATGTCACTAGTGATTGCCCCCAGATAAAAATAATTGTTGACATGGTGTCAATATGGGGTGTAATGTTCGCCCATACACTAAAACTTAAACCAACACAAGGAGACTAAAACAATGGCTACACGTAACTTTGAAATTTCACTAGGTTCTTACACACTGCAAGCATATGTTCGCGCTAATGGCGGTATGACTTCACAGACCAGAACACTTTTGAATGATAAAAATTACCTGCGTGTTAATCGCTTGGCAGAAAAGAAGTTCAAGGTGTCACTGAGCATGACAAAATGCCAGATCGCGGCACGTAAAGCGGCACGATCATTAAAGGCAGAGTATGGCACAAACATTCAAGACAATGCCACCCTGACTTTCGCAATGGTTTTGAAATGGGCAGAGAATGAGATTAAAGGCAAAAACTCAAATCCTATTGAGCCGGAAGAGTTTGGTCTAGTCAGTGTCACTGATCTGCTTTGCAAGATTAACAAGCCTCTGAAGCTGGATGTAAAACCTCGCCGCTTCTTCGGACGCAAGGCAAAGTCTGCCGCATAAATAAAATAGCAGTGCCTATTGATATGATAGGCATTGCACCCCATATTTACACCATAAGCAAACAAACATAGAGGATGTAACATGACAAAAGCACAGGAAGTTTATAAAATATTTAGAGATTATCTACCAAGGGCAGAGTCACGTTATGCCACAATTCAACTACTAAAAATATGGAAAAATGAGGTTGACTATGAGAATAAGAAACACTATAAAGAATCCAGTAGCCGCCGCAAATAGAAGGCGTGTGGCTAGTGTAATGCCAGCCCATAAGGGTAAGGGTACACCAGACAAGAGGAAAGAGGACAAGCGAGATGCGTACAAGTATCAAGAAAATGCGGATAAAGAAGGTCAGTAAGAAAGCACCCAAGTGGAAACAGCAACGGCTCAAGGATCAGTCCTTGCGTGTAACCCTTATGAACAGATCATTTGATCTTAGTGAAACAGAGGATGAAGCAGTAGCCATCCACCAAGGTAGGAGATACCCATAATGCCTAATCATACAGATAACAGAGTAACCCTGTCCCATTCTGACAGCCAACAGATTGACATGATTTACAACATCATGAACACAGAGGACACACCTCTATGCCAGACACTTATCCCTATGGATGAGAAGTTGTTAGAGATTTCTGGCTTTTCAGATAACTATGAAGTGCAAGGCTGGTATGAGTGGCGGCTGGATAATTGGGGTACTAAGTGGGACATCTATGAGACGCACTGTAATCGCATCGATGCTAACACATTGTCCATGACCTTCTACACTGCATGGTCACCACCTATCCCTGTCTTTGACAAGCTAGTGGACATGGGCTTTGAGGTTAATGCCCGATACCTAGACGAAGGGTGGATGTACATTGGCGAGTACGATAACGGCGAGGATTGGACGACCGATAACGTAGAGGGTGTAGTAGATACACGCCCAGAACTGGACTATGAATTTGATATCAGTGAATACCTAGAGGAGAACGAAAAGGAGATTGAATTATGTTAGGAATATTTGTAGTGATGGCATTTGCCATGTTCGCACAAGATAACGCAGAGTTTATACAAGATATGAACGATAAGCGGGAACTGGGTTGTACCTTTACTTATGTAGGTAAGCAGGATATAAGACCAGAGGTGCCACACATAGGCGTGGACAATAAATACATCTACTTTAGTATGGAACCATGTAATAGAGGAGATTGACGCATGAACTGCTGGCACTGTAAAGATACAGAACTAATCTGGGGCAATGACCATGATATAGACCCTGATGACTATCGTGGTGATGAGTTTAGCATGGTTACAATACTGTCTTGCCCTAATTGTAACAGTATGGTAGAAGTCTACTACCCTAAAGAGGAGATGAGTGATGACTAGACAGGAATTATTTGAATGGTTAAACACACATCCAACAAGTGATTGGGATGTAGTGCATGACGATGAAGGACACCTAAGAGTTTTGTTTTGGTTTGATGAGGAGATTGAAAATGATGACGCTTAACCTACCAAAGAAACAAGTCAACGCCATACTGGTAGCACTTGACGCAGAGATTGAGATGCAGTTAGGTGGCAGACCTGTTGATTGGGAATTCTTCCCAGAGTTTGCCGCAATGCTAATGGCTTACTACACAACACGTTGTAAATTTGAGGAGAGCCAAGATGTCTAACTGCAAAAATATAATAGGAATACCATTACAAGACAAATTTGATGAGATGTCTATTGAATTTGGACAAAATAGTGTTCTTGATGGAGATATAGAAGTCATGGTGTACTACCCACCTGACTATGATATGATGGGTATGTTTCCAGATGAAGTTGACGATAGGGTTGGAACACAGAAAGTTATAGTTCGTTCTGTAGCAGAACTATATACACTACTTGACGAAGTAATGGCACAAGATTATACTAGGTTCAATGTTACATCAGAAGAAACAGAGGAGAACCAAGATGATTAAAGCATATAAACTAATCATGGACAGTAAACACAACCCACTGTCGCGCATACCCGACAACAACACACGACACATGGTCATGCAAGTCTTGGCATGGATGTGGTGTATTATCTTTGGTATGTCTGTCGGGTCAATCACTGTCTTTGGTATCAGTGCTGTAGCACACGCCCTGCTGATTGGTGGTGTGTTCATCACTGTGGGTGTGTTTGAAACAGCCAAGCGTAAGCCTAACTATTTCGGTGGGCTAGGCAGAGGCAATGGGGGTGAGCATGAGTAAGATATGGACAGCATACGTTGTTGTCTACCACAAATTTGAAGTGGAAGGTGACACATGGGATGAGGCACACGAGGATGCAATCCATACCATTTGGGATGACCACATAAAAGAAGTTGAAATTAACCTAGAGGAGAATAAAAATGAGTAGACAAACACAAAAACAACACATCCTTGCCTTGATTGAAGAGGTGAGACAGCTAGAAGCACGTATGCAACCCACCGACACAGGACACATTGCAACTGCAATCAATGTCCTTATGAATAGGATTGAAGAACTGCTGACCAAACTTGTAGAGGAGAAGTGATATGAAAAGTAAAAAGTGTAAGATAAAACTAGAAGGATACGAGATTGAACGTGTGCGTAGCATCATCAATGCTATCAAGGATTTTAACATTGCCACATCTGATAAGGTAGGCATTGATTACGATAATATTCGTGAACTAGATGGTGCTGATGATTTTCTTGCTAGGCATTTCGGTTTAGTCCAGCCAAGTGACACAGATTTTGTACGTAACTGGTACATAGATTATCAGTGGGATGAGGATGCCACTTGACCGATGCTACGTTATATGATATAACAGGACATCAATTAACGATAGGAGAATAAATATGCTAGAATATATCCCAGAACACCTCGACTTTGAGGTAGAATTTGAGCCGACTAAGGTTGATGATAAGAAATATGTCATCAACGGTGACACTGGTGACTACATTGGTATTGTAGGCAATGGGTTTACCTGTGCCAACCACGGTGACTTCTTCCGCAATGTCATGGACACTACGACAGAAACACTGTCTGACTACGACATGGAAGGCGCACAGATTAACTGGCGTAGCGCACATAAAGATGGCTGGGCTATGATGGACATGACCTTGCCTAAAGTGACTGCCAAGATTGCCACTGACAAGCATGAGACTACGCTGATGAAGCGTATCATTGCCCTGCATGGTGTCAACGGTACTTGCTCTAACACCACAATCTTTGGTGCTATCGACTTCTTCTGTCTCAATGGGCAGATTCGTGGCAAGCATGACAAGGTGATGCGTAAGAACACCAGTAACTTCAGCCTAGACAGGTTCATCACTGAACTGCACAAGTCCCAGCAGGACTTCACTGCACAGGCAGAGCAGATGCAACGCTGGGCAAACACTAGCCTAGTCACGGTTGACGTTAAGGCTATGCTAGAGACACTGCTGAAGTCTGACCGCAAAGCAGAGAAGATGTACACGCTATATAATCAAGAGGTAAGCACCCGTGGACGCAATCTGTGGTCGCTTTATTCTGCCTTCACCAACTATGCTACATACGCAGATGAACGTAACGGTTTTACCCAGCGTAACACTGGCGGTGACACACAAGCTAAGTCATTATTCATGCGTGAGGTTGAGGTAGCTGGCTGGGTTGATAGCCCTGTGTTCAAATCACTTGAGGTGGCGGCATAATGTCGCGCCTAACTACACATGCTTTACTTATGTCAGGAGATAGAAAAGCATATCTCTCTAGGCGTAGCGAACTAAACCGTAAGGCATATAAAAAATGCAAGCCTTTTGTAAATAGGGTAAAATTAATGTATGGCTGTGCCTTTTGTGGGTACAAACATCACCCAAGTGCATTACACTTTGACCACATAGACCCTAAAACAAAGGTTGCTAGTATATCAAAAATGATGAATGGTTCCATACAGAACATAAAAAAAGAGATGCGTAAGTGTAGAATACTATGTGCTAATTGTCATGCTGTACATACCGCTAAACAAAGAGAGGATAATATTTTATGAAACTAAATCAGGTAGCAGATGAATATTATTTGTCTCACGATTACAAGAACTTACGTCAAGAAACTAAGACGCACTATGAATACTGTCTTAACAGTGCGCTGGCTACACCTGTCGAGGGTGTAGTCATTGGCGAGGTGGATTGCACTAAGCTGTCCACCAAGCAAGCTAAGTTAGCCTATGACTTGTGGTGTGATCGTGGTATCTCTACTGCTAATCATATCATGTCTATGGCTAGGATTTTATACAACTATGCCCTACGTATGGAACACTGCTTTGTAAATCCATTCACAGTGGTGCGTAAAAGAGCCACCAAGCCGCGCAAGGTGGTATGGAGCAGGGAAGATGTCACAAAGTTGTTAGATGCCGCCTACAGCGATTTTAGCACACGTAACATAGGTCTTATCGCGCATATGGCATATGAATGGTGTCAGCGTGTAGGTGATATGCGTCTGCTAACATGGGATGCCCTCGACTTTGAGCAGAAGCGTGTAATAATATTACAATCTAAGCGTGATGCACAGGTAGAGTTACCTATTGATGATAACTTATATGATATGTTAGTACAACAGGAGCGAGACTTTGGATTTCAACCTTACGTTGCACCTAGACCTGTGTCATATAGAGGGGTGTATGAGCCGTATACGATGTATAAACTGCCATTACATGCACGTAAGTTGATGGATGATGCAGGATTATCTAAAGAACTGCGTCTGTCTGATCTAAGGCGCACAGGTGTGACTGAAATGGTAGATGCAGAGGTAGGTATAGGACAAATTATGTCGGTTACGGGACATGCTGATCCACAATCCGTAAAGCCTTACCTAAAAAATACATATGTCTCTGCAAATAATGCGTTGACAGCACGTAAGAAAGCATGATATAAGCATTCAACTGCCGCAACGAACTATTATAATATATATAATAATACATAGAAAGGACATATATAAATGATACACGCTAGTGATTTTGATGTTGCCAACGGCGAGACTAAACGTATGAATTGTCCTGAGTGCAATGGCTACAAGACATTCACTGTGACTAATAACATGGGTAGTCTTGTCTGGAACTGTTACAAGGTGAGTTGTCGTGTCAGTGGCGGCACTCGCGTACACCTCACTGTAGATGACATACAGAAAGGCTTTAAGGGCAGTGTAGAAGCCCCACAGACAGCCTTTGACCTGCCACAGTACATCGTACAGCGTAGTGGTGGCTTGCACATGAACAGATGGTGTGCTAGATGGGGCATTGATGCAGAAGCATTGGGTCTGTTGTATGATGTGAAGGAAGACCGTGTGGTATTCCCTGTTGTACACGATGGCATAATGGTGGACGCAACTGGCAGAACATTAACCAAAAGAATACCCAAGTGGAAAAGATATGGAAATAGTGGCTTGCCATACACGTCAGGTTATGGTAAAGTCGCAGTAGTTGTTGAGGACTGTGTGAGTGCAGCCGTTGTTGGTTACGGTTCCTTTGTCGGGGTTGCGCTATTGGGTACATCGTTATCTGATACGCATAAGAGGTATCTCGCACAGTTCTCAACAGCAGTCATAGCGTTAGACCCCGATGCTCTACCGAAGACGCTTCAGATGGCTAAAGAATTACGTGGACACGTTTCGGATGTTCGTGTACTAAGGTTGGATGACGATATAAAATATAGAAACCCGACAGACATGGATAAGCTAGACGCTATCCACAAACAGATAGGAGAATAACCGCATGGAATTATCATTAATCAGAAGCCTAATGGACAAGGAGTTTTACGAGGAACATCGTGGCTCACGCTGTCCTGACAGGCTATTCAGTAAGGATGTTCGTAAGATTAAGCAGTCAATCGACACTGCTATGGATCGTTATGAACGTACCGTAACACCAGATGAGATTGAGGCATTGTTCATGGCGAACAACCCGACACTTACTACAGCACAGAAACAGGCATACTCGTCCTTGTTTGGTACAATTAAACGTGAGCAACCTATGGGTGGTGACGTAGCACAAGAGGTGTTGTCTAAACTATTCCAGCAGGTGATTGGCGAGGACATTGCTAATCTAGGATTTGATTATGTCAATGGTGACAAGTCTAGTCTTGAGCCGCTACGTCAGATGCTTGAGCAGTATGGTGATGACTTCACCCCTAACCTCAAGGTTGAATGGGAAGACATCGACATCGAAACACTGCTTGCTCGTAATGACCTTGAAGCACGATGGACATTCAATATATCTAGCCTCACACGTAAGGTAGAAGGTGTGAATGATGGTCACTTGATTGAGGTAGGGGCTAGACCCAACACAGGCAAGACATCGTTTCATGCGTCATTGATTGCATCGCCCGGTGGCTTTGCTCATCAGGGTGCTAACTGCATTATCTTATGTAACGAGGAAGGTTATCATCGTGTCGGTGCTAGATACTTGACTGCCGCTACTGGTATGACTATGCAGGAGATAAAGAAGAACCCAACTAAGGCACGTGACTTGTATGCACCTGTCAAAGAACGTATCAAGATTAAGGATGCGACAGGCCGTGACATGGCGTGGGTAGAGTCTATATGCAAGGCGTATAAGCCTGATATAGTTCTTCTGGACATGG
>Ga0208645_1002626_pt1 | contig 14123 bp, 19 predicted proteins | sample VirMetDEL_Sep_01_FD_184519 | JGI IMG/M metagenome (GOLD analysis project Ga0208645, IMG submission 184519) | Aqueous microbial communities from the Delaware River and Bay under freshwater to marine salinity gradient to study organic matter... | ecosystem: Environmental > Aquatic > Marine >... | reverse complement strand
TAATACCTGCCACACCATCCGCCGCGTGTCTTGTGTTTACAGCTGCCGCAGCTTCTTCGCTTATACCAACACTTGCTATACCAAAACCTGCAGCATATAATGGACCGTTAAGAGTCGGGTCTGTATCATCTGCAACCTTTGTGAAAGCACTTGAAATAATCAATTTTCCAGGTTGGCTGTAACTAAAAGTAATTGTATCACTTGCTCCTAAACCTAAAGCACTGTTTGATGCTAGTTCAGCAAGTTGTACTTGTGTTCCTGCGTCATTAACCAATGCAATAGTGTTAGGTGTAAGTGTATCTGGAGTATCACTAAGTGCAGTGAAACTTATTTGTCCGCCTACACCAAATACTGCATACAGTTCTGTAAAGTTTTCGTTTACCTTGCGAAACGACTCGCGAATACTATCGCCTGTACCGTCATTACCTTCAACACCAATATCTACTTCTTGTTTAGCCATTTATCACTCCAATTTATGCAGGCATGCTTAATTTGTCCATATCAAAATTTACACTTACGCCACAACCACATGCCGACTTTGCGTTAGGGTTTACTATATCAAACATAGATCCCATAATGTCTTTTTTGTAATCTATTTGTGTGCCTAACAAAAACATTACGCTTTCAGCTCCTACTACAAACGTATTTCCTAGATCAGTGGTAAACAGCTCGTCATCTTGTTTGATTTCGTCTTGAGTTTTATATGTACCCCAACTGTATTCAAAACCTGCACAGCCACCGCCCTTCATATTTAATGTAACAGCGTAGACATTATTTTCACTGCAAATAGTATCAATCTGTTGCTTTGCGGCGTCGGTTAACGTAAGAATGCTCATTTTGATCGTCTCCTATAGTTATTTATCGTATGATTTTATAATCTTAATGTAAATATAGTTATGTTCATAAGAGAATATCAAGTCAAAAAGAGATATGAACGTATCTCAAAACTAAAAATAAAACACTCATATTATCGTTCTGTAAGTATGATTGTGCTTCGATGTGATAATTGTAACACAGAATTTGAAAGACTTAGAGGCAGCATGGATCCTAAACGTCTAAGTAATAACTACTTTCACGTATGTAAGAACTGCGATAGTAAGAAATTTGCTCAGAAAAAAGGCGTAGAAAAGAAACAAATATGGAATATGTCTGCTTCTAGCTCTACGCCAATTGGTAAACTTTAGTCTTCGCGCTTCCAAATAGTCCAAGCACCATACGCAATAGCAATACCAGCTGCAATTTTTGCAAGTGGTGCTAAGAACAATACCATTAGTCCAAGAGCAACTAATAGTGCTCCATCCCAAGTAGTTCGTTCTTTGATTCTTGAATCGATCCATTTTTTAATCATTGTCATCTCCTCTCAAAACTATTACACCGCAGGCTAATCTATCACCTGCATTTCCTGTTTTTAAACTTTCTTCGTCTCCGCCTTTGCCTAGATCGTCTACATCCTTGTGAACTACAATACTTCTGCCTACTATACTACGTTCTCCTATTAGATCTATACGTTTAGCAACAATTTTAATATCAGCAGTACCACTATCGTCAGCAGTAATATTGCCAAGATCACCAACATGTCCTTGTTCTAAATCTCCGTGGTCAACACCGTCTGGATTATAGTGAGCTCCTGCACTTTCACATCCTTTGCTTAGATCACCAAACTCGTGTACGTGAAATGCGTGTTCGCCTGGCTCTAATCCTGTTATTGTGCCTTTGATTAAAGTTGGTCCGCCTGACGTTTTTTGCATCATAAGGATATTGCCCTTTACAACATCACTGTGTTCTAAAACACATTGAGCAATAATTGAATCGCCTTCAGCCTCAGAAATAGCAATGCTTTCACATTGACATTTTTTTGCACGAGTCCTAGGACAAGAATTTAATTCTCTTACACGCATTAGTACTTAAATCCGTCTTTGGTAGTTCTAGATTTTAATTTTTTACTAGCCGGTGTCTGCTCTAATTTAATTTCTTTTTTAAAAGGAACTTTAGTGCCAACTGGATTTGTATCCGGTCGTATTCCTAGTATTCTATTGAGCGACAAGTTCGGTCTTATACCTGTAGTTTTCATGTTTTTCTCCTACCCAGTATTTATGCAAATTGATACTAGCTAGGTTCTTGGCTTTGGATTCTACCATTATGTCTGCATAGTCTAAAAACTCTAAAGCCCAGTCATTTACAGCATGATTCCACATAAAATCACTGTGTGCTCTAAGTTTGGCCTTTTTGTAACCTTCTAACAATAGCATGTCCATTGTAGGCTTTTTATTAGGGTTAAAATCTACAAGTACATCTTCTCTGCTAACACTGTAATGGATCACAGGACGCACACCACGCCAGCTATCAATTACGCGAGCAAATCTATCGTCGGTGGGACGAATGTATTCTCCTTCACGGCACCAGTGATGGTGTATGTCAAGTACGAGTGCGCAGTGGTCTGCAAGTTCGAGGCTGTGTTCGAGTCCCCATTTGTTCTCATCGTTCTCGATGGTAATACAATTTCTCGCTTCTTGAGATAATCTTGGGAGGACTGCTTTGATACCGGCTGGACCTTGCCTGCCTGATATGTGGACATTACATTTGAAATCTTGGAATGACTGTCCATAGCCCATCCAGCGGATGACATCGGTGTGATATTCAAATTCTTCTATGCTCCTCTCTACTATATCAGGGTTGTCAGATGCCAGCACAGTAAACTGACCAGGATGCATAGACAACCGAACATCCAACTGCCTTGCAAGCTCGCCGACCCTTGCGAAATGCTTTTCGCAATATGCGACCACAGCAGGTAGTTTCCAATAATAGCACCAGTCAGACTGAGTGTATACAGGAAGGACATCACTGCCGAGTCGAACCATTCGTAATTCATGTGGTAAACTCCCTACGTATTCAATCAAGTTGTAGTATGACTGAATGTTATGCACCATGATGTCCCACAAGCGTTCTTCTGCAACATCTCTTGTTTGTCTATTTAACCATTGCACTGTAGTGCTACGTGTGTTTAATGGTCGTTGAATTTCTTCTAGTAATTTCTTTTTTTGTGTTTGGTCTGGATGCATATATTTGCAGGCGAAACCGATGCGTTGTGTTTTCATAGTTTTATACTACAATCTTTATTTCCATTTGTCAACAATAAATGGATCTTTGCATTTGTGTGGATTAGGATCTCCATGAAATGCAACAATACAACAATCGTCGGGTGCTTTTGTGTTTTCAATAGTTATAAATTCTCTATTGCCTCTTATCATACCTGGTTTGAATCTTTTGTCTTTTCTCACTTCCCATTTCCAACTTCTAATCCAAGGGTCTGGCCAATACTTTGCTTTACCCTGTGTTTCTTCCCATAGATAATCTTGATCTCCAAAATGTCTACGCATAATATGACTATGTTGTTTTTTAAACTTTTGCCATACAAAATCAAGTTGCCCTTTTTCAAACCTTAAAACACTTGAATTATATTTTTCCCAATTAGGACGCATTGCTCGTGTAAAGTCTCGTAATGCACAAAATTCTCCTGGATAAAAATCAAATAATCTATCTAAAGTATTTGTGATTACAAGGTCAAGATCTAAATAAAGAATTGTGCCTTCAATAGGAATTTCCTGTGCATATATATAAGGTTTGTACCACCAACCACTAACAGCTAATGCTCGAGGTAAAGTTATTATCTTTACTTCGGGATTAATATCTGTAGGGTCTTCTGTAATACAATAAAAGTTAAAATCATATGTTAGATTTTCTTTAACCATATTATACATTTTGTTAACATAGTCAGCACTATATTTTGTGCCATGTTTTAGCACAAGTATGTTTTTATCTTTAGAAGTAGAATTTGCTTTTATTAGTTTTTGTGACTTAGCAAAGGCTTTATCTTGTTTGCGTTTGCGTTTGTATTCTCTAAGTTCTGCAATTTCTTCTTTTGTTAATTTTGATTTATTAATCTTAGCCATCTACAAACGACATCTTCTTTACTTGAAAGGGTGTGTAAATTGCACTGTTAGCACCATGCTCTGCACATTCAACTGATTCACACCAACAACGACCACCGGTCATTTCTTTGACTAAGTTGTCTGCAAAACGCCATGCATGTTCTGCAAATTTCTCTGCGCCTACACCATCAAATTCTCTTACTTCACACAAGTCCTTGTCCTGTAGTTCATAAAAGTCTTGTTTGTGAGGATCGTTTACATCAACACAAGTCTTATGATCAAAACTATCTTCGAGCCAAGCCTTTAGTGGTTTAAGTCCACCAAAGTCAACTGCCCAATTTTTGTTGTCAAGGTCTGCACATCCAAAAGTAAATTTAAATTGTAAACTGTATCCGTGCAGTAGATGACAGTGTGAATGATCTGCATTGGGTTGACGGAAGACCGCAGAAAGTCCTATATTGTGTCCGTATGTTTTTGTACTGTAGTATGCCATATATTTCTCCTATCTAAAATATGTGGCGGCAGAATTAGAAGGGTTGACGCCAAGTCCTTGTTTATTAATACTACTTATTATATTATAAATTACTTAACTTGTCAAGTGAAACATTAGGACGATTCCAATAATTTGGAAATTCCCAATCATTATTAACATATATAGTAAATTTATGTCTAGGAAAAAATTCAAAAACCTTGCCTATTTGATGTATCCAATATCTTGGATCTATAGCAGATTTAATACTAGGGTCATAATTATTTGTGTCTTTGTAAATATTGTTGATTTTATTATTTTTACTGTGTAAGTCAAATCCTACAAGTTTTACATTATAATCTAAAGTTGCACCTATCAAAACTGCATAAGGACCACTACCCCAATGAAAGGGTTCATCTGCTCTTGTGTTTCCTTTATAAGGTAAGTCTGGTACACATACTAAATTATCAACATGTGTTCTTTCACTTAGCCAATCTTTTCTAGTGTAGATAGTTGTAAAATTATGCTTGTGTTTTTGTGTTGCTTCATCAACCATTCTACGGTCAACACATACTAAATGATCAACAAAAAAATCACGCACTATAGCATTACAACCAATCTTAGTTGTATCTATTGCACTTAGATTAATATTGCATCTGCTTTCACCGTTTCCGATAACCAGCATTTATTTTACCTTTTTGATATCTTCTCGGAGATTTTTTATATCTTCTCTGATGTTTGTAAATTCTTGTATTGAAATGTTGATATTTTTATGTATATCTCTTATTGCATACATTACCCACCACCACCAAGTGATACTAACTGCAAGAAACATACCTGCCACGCCCATAAAAAACATTTTGGTGTATGTGTTAACATCTACAAGATATAAAATTGCTGCCACTAGAATTGACAGTACTGGCAATACTCTTGCACTCATACTCCAAATGTTAACTTGATTTTCTAATTTTGAATTTGTCCGAAAGGCTTCCATTCTCCAGGATTGCCATTTCTTACGCAGATCCATCCAACGTAGCCAGTAGGTACTGGATTTGTATTCCATATTATATCTCCTAGCACATAGTTACCACCTGAAGGAATATCTGCTCCAGTCTCAAACTTTTTACCTTCGATTCTGATAGGACCAGATGTAGTAATATCAACATCGTCGCCAAAGTTATTTACATTTATTCCTAGTTTACCTTGTACAGTGACTTTGTTTTTTAATTCTATGTTTCCGTTAGGTCCTACAATTATTCTATCTGTATCATCAGTAACGATTTTGATACCAGTAGTTGTATAAGTACCAATTTTAAATTGTTTATCTTCTGTTTCGTCTACTATAAATTCATGATCTAGTGATTTTATAGCCAACATAGCATTAGGTTCAGCTGTGCCTACGCCAAGTCTCTGTGAATTTGCATCATAATAAACAAAGTTATCTATTGTTAAACTACCGTCAACATTCAAACTTTCTAATGTACCCACTGATTGTAAATTACTTTGTGTAACACTGTTACCTAAACTTGTTAGGTTTAACACAGGTAAATTATCAATCCTAATACATTTTTCTCGGTCAATGTCAATATCTTCTGAGCTCCACAATCTATCAGGAGAGTGTTTATAAACAAACTGTTTGGTATAATCAACACCAGTCCATATTAAACCTTTTCCACTTAGTGATTTATTTTCTGCTTTGAATTCTAACGGTGTTGTTCTTTCATTTCGAATATCGGCACTAATTTCATCAACATGCAATCTACTTGCAGTTATTTCGCCTTGTACTGTAAGTGCGCCTTTAACAGTTACAGGATTCATTATGTTCTGCACATTTATATTCTGAACAGCAATACCTTCATTTGTAACAGTTAATGCAGTTTGTCTTGCTTCGTCAACTATTCCGACTGATTGAAAATTGGTGATTACACCACCATTAATTTTATTACCACTTAATCCTCTATCCAGGATCTCTGGTGTAGGTACAGGATTGCTTTGTAGTGCGTCTATTGCGTCTGATAAGGCCTTCAGACCATTTCGTATGTCATGGATATTGCTCATACTAATATTTATCAGTTTATGCGAAGAAGTATGGTATCAGGATTTATACGTCCATTTAATTTTGTATCTGTAGTTTTAATTTCTTCTAGGAATTTGCGTAATTTAACCTTGCCTGCACCTTTGAATTCTTTTAGTTGTTCTTCTGGTTTACGCAGTGTCTTTTGAACACTTTCTTCTTCATTAAACTGTGTAATAGTAGTTCCTTTGACACTTAGTCCAGTGCCTTCTCTACCTGCACCTAATGGATCAATGATCTTGGCAACATATTTTCCAAGTTTGCGTGTTTTACAATTAAATACCCATACTTCATTTGCGCCCACAATGTCAACAGGATTAACACTTACAATGTTATATTTGTCGTCCTGCTTCTTGTATTTCAGTTTAGCAACCAATTTATCTGCACTCTTAGGTTTAGGCTTGCGTGTTTTTCGGTTTGCTTTGGATTGTTCAATTATAAAATCGCAGGCATCCATTACGGTTTCAAGTGCTGAAATAATCTGCTTTACTTCTGGCTTAGTGATGTTGCTATACCCTTCTTTGAGCTGTTCCCAAAGATCAGCTTCTTTTTCGTTCATATTTTTTAATTGTCCAGCAGTAGGTATATTCAGTACATCTCTATATTCTGCAAGTTCTTCTTCGTAAAAGTCTTTAATTTTTCTTGCGTGTGCTTGAGTAACTTTATATTCGTTGAAATGTTTTTTTACATCAAAACCTTTTGGATCAAATACAGCATCATGCCTGTAATGATCTTCTAACCACTCATCAATTTTTTCAGCGGCTTTTTTTGCTTGTTCGAATATGCGCTCTTGGATGGAAGGAACATATACATTCTTCTTTTCTTTTTCTTCTTCCTTCTTTTCTTCTACAACACCACTGCCTGCTGAAATAGCCATATCAATACGCTTTTTTAGAAACTGCGAGGTAGGAGCAAGTTCACCCATTGTGCCAGGTAGACTTTCCCAATACTGTGCAGCCTTTTCATTGTAGTCCGGCATTCCGCGAAGTAGCATCTTTGCAATAATACCTGCTGTAACGCTTAGTGTAGAGGCTGGTGCAGATTTCGCATGTTTAATTTGGTCTTTGGTATAGTCATTTTCTTTCATCCAAACAAACACGCTCGTATATAAATCTTGGGGCTTAAAGTTTTCGTAATACCAAGCTCTGGCGGCTTCTTTGGCTCTGTGGAATGTTTGTCCATCCCATTCTTCCCAACCTTCCCAACTTGGTTCGACAAGTTTTGATCCGCGCTTAATTCTTGATTGTGCTCTAGGCTGTTTCTTTTTGGTCTTTACACCTTTGAGTGCAGTCAACGCCATTTGATTCTCCTACAAAAATATAAAGTATATATTAGAAATGCAAAAAGTCAACCTCTTTTTGACTTATGCGTGTTCACCGCCGGGGTCATTGTCATCAAGATAGACTTTGTATGGATTCCCATGTTTATCATGGTGAATTATATAACCCCTGCTTCTACCATACGAATGATAGGTTCCAAATTTCCATTTAGTTTTTTCTGCTACTTTAAATGTGCCTACTGTGATAGCAATAGCACCTAGCAAAAGCAAATGTCCTATTGCACTAATACCAAAAGCAGTCCAACTACCTACAAGAATAGCAAATACAATACACCACATCCATGCCAATACTTGCATTATCATATGTCGTGTATTCAAATCAGGTATGTGCCGCAACGGATTACTATTATGATCCATTACAGAATTCCAGCTATTGTAAATGAATTCTCTCATTAGATTTTTTCTCCTATATCAAATCCTCGGAACGTTTTGAACCTAGGAAACCTAAGTGAATAAGTACCATCTTGATTTTTTGTAATAGCATCTGCTCTAACCTCTACAAGTTGCCCAATAAGTGAGCTACGATGATTCCAAAAATTATCACGATCGCTGTCACTAAACCCGCTACCGCAATTGACTTGGACCATTCGTCCGTCATCTTCTCCAGCGCATACCAACGCCCCAAGACGTCCTTCGTTTCTTCCTGTTCCTTCTTCAACATCTTTCACCTCTAATGTTACTTCAATAAATGGCTTTGCTTTAAGCCATGCATGAGTACGTTTGCATTCATAAGGAGCATCAACGTCCTTAATCATAACACCTTCATAACCACCGTCTACAGCCGCTTTATTAAGCTCTACAAAGCGTCTTTCACCTTCGGGAGTACTAAGGTCTACATCTTCCCATTCAAGTGCTTGTACGTGCTTTAAAACGCTTTCATTTTCTAGTACCCAATACTTGACTAGGTTACTGCGATAAGTTTGTGGTTTATCCCATAAACCTTTTTGAAAGTCTGCTAATGGAATAAAGTCAAACAAGTGTAGAACAGCATCTTCACTTTGTACATTATCTTTACGATGTACTTGCTTCATAAGGTCTTGAAAGTTAGCACTCATTACTTCACCGTCTAATACACAGTCATATGGTGCAGGTTTCTCTGCAAGTACTTGTTCAATCTCTGCAATAATATGAGGGAAGTTATGAAACTGTTTGCCATTACGACTAAACAATTCTACTTTACCTTCACGACATACTGCTAGTACACGAACACCATCAAGTTTGATTTCAATCTGCTTCTTGCCAGTCATTTTCTTTTCATGTTTGGCACTGTCATGAGCAAGAGCACATGTAAACACAGGCACAGTACCTGGTACTACTTTGTTAACAGTCTTTTCACTTACACCACAACGTAGGTCTTTGATAAGAATTCTACGATACCAACCATTCCATTGTTCTGCTGTTGCAGAACTCATCACAAGATTAATAGCATCACGTGCCGCATGGCCTGTAAGTTCTCGTGCAATTAATTTGTCTGCAAGTTCTTTAAAAATTTTCCATTCACAACCTTGTGCAGAAATTACTTCATCCTTTGTAGGTACTTGCTTAACTCCAAATGTAACAAGTGGATCAAGTGCCATAGTAACACCTTCAAAGAACTCTGGAAGTCCTTCATCATGTGCTTCTTTTAGGATTGCTTCTTTGCCCAAACGTGAATTATCTGCTTCAAGTTTAGCAATAATATCTTGTGGTTGTGTTCTCATTTTGTGCCTCTCACTATTAATTATATACATACTATACAGTCACAATAGGAGTTTGTCAACCTTTTTGGATATTAAATACAATATGGAACGAATTTTGGACATATTACTTTGGCCTTTTAGAAAATTTTACGATTGGTACAAATTTAGAAAAAGACTGAAGCAACTAAGGAAAAAGGATCCTTTTATCTATAAATGATTACATGGGGAATTAGTGGCAATAGTCACGATGCATCTCTTGCTGTATTCACAAATAAAGGACTGGAATTTGCCAGTCAATCTGAGAGATTCAGTGGCATAAAAAATGATGCACATTTAAATCAAAAACTTGTTGACTATGCCCGTCAATGGGGAGAACCAGACGAAATTGTTTGGTATGAAAAACCTCTAAAGAAAACTTGGCGTCAGTTTCGTGCTGGTCAAGGCATAACACTTGCTGAAAATAATATAAAAACGTATTTACAACAATGGAACATTAACGCACCTATCAAAACTGTTGATCACCATCTGAGTCACGTAGCAGGAGGATACTACACAAGTCAATTTGATGATGCTGTAGTACTTTGTATTGACAGCATAGGAGAATTTGAAACTATTACAGTTTGGCAAGGCAGCGGTGATAAACTAACAAAAATATATTCGCAAAACTATCCCCATTCTATTGGTTTGTGGTACAGTGCTATGACACAACGTATAGGACTTAAACCTAATGAAGATGAATATATTCTTATGGGCATGGCCGCTTATGGTGACAGTAGATATTATAGACATCAGATCATGCACGACTTTTTCGAAAGCATCAAATTACCAATCAAATTCAAACAAAACTTACATAGAGGTTGTCGAACCTGGCGTAGTGAACTCAACGATGATCACAACTTTAACATAGCCGCAGGAACGCAGTGGGTTTATGAAACTGTGCTTGAAAATATAGTTGAATGGTGTAGTAAAAATACAACAAGTAAGAATATTGTGTTCATGGGTGGGTGTGCTTTGAATTGCTCTGCAAATCATATTCTGTTAAAATACTTTGATAAAGCATGGATTATGCCAAACCCTGGAGACAGTGGAAGTGCTATTGGTGCAGTTCTTGCACACAAAAAGATGCACATGGAATTCAAACATGCCTATTTAGGATATGAAATAAAAGGAGAATACCCTGTCAAAGAAACAGTCAGCGAACTTAAGAAAACGGGAATCGTGGGTGTTGCGAATGGTAGGGCGGAGTTTGGCCCTAGGGCTTTTGGCAATCGTAGTTTACTTGCTGATCCACGAGGTGAGGATATTAAACGCAGAGTCAACGACATTAAAAAGCGACAACAATTCCGTCCTTTCGCCCCCGCAGTGCTCGCAGAACATTACCACGAAAATTTCGAAGGACCTGCCAATAGTTATATGCAGTTTACCGCCCGTTGCAAAAATCCAAACCTGTATCCTGCCATCACCCATGCCGACGGTACATCCAGAGTCCAAACCGTACCGAAAGATGGTAGCGGAATACGAAGATTGTTAGAACACTGGTACGCAGAAACAGGCTGTCCAATGTTGCTGAATACAAGCCTTAATATCAAGGGCAAACCTATTGTAAATGATGTAGACGATGCTGTAGAATTTGCTATGAAATATGATATTAAAGTTTGGTTAAAATCTATTTAAATTCCATCTATATCCCATCCAATCATGATAAGTAGGATACTTAAATATATCTTGCGGACCCCAAGGAAAAACTCCTCCAAAATATGTAGATGAATTATTTGTTGTTATTTTTTTATAAACATATTGTGCAATTTCGCACCGTTGTTTAGTATTGTAAAACATTGCTTTATCAAAATCTACAAACTCAGTACCAGTATAAAAATATGTAGTGGTTTTAATTTTTTTAATTTCTTTGATAAAATTTTCAATAGATTTCTTACTATATAGATCTAAAACAAATTTGTTTTTAATTGTTTTGTAGTTATAATCTATTTCTTTATCACTGTAAAGATATATGTCACAGTTTTTTAATTTTTTAATAATATTTTTTGTTTTAGTGTCTTGCCACGGTAAAATATAAGTTTTTATTTTAAAATTTTTTTTAATTTTGTCAATTACTTTTTCATATTCAAAATCAAAATCTTCATAGTAATTTGTTCCATGTTTAATCTTTCTAATTATATCACTATATTCTAAAGTGTTGTGATCTATTTTCCATTCATATTCATTTATTTCATTATCTTTTGCATAATCTAAACTAGCAAAAAAGAAATTTTTATCACCAGCGGCAGTATGAACATGATACCATGATCTAAACATCCAATCCAACAGTTTTTTATTCCAATCTACATAATAATCTATTGGAAGACAAGCAAATAATTTACAATCGAGTGCTTGTGCTTTTGCTATAACATCTTTATAATTTAAAGCAATATCTGCGTGATAACCTAGCGACTGTATATAGAATATTTGAAATTCAAGTAGATTTATAAACCTTGGATCAATGTCCTGATTTTTTGGAAATACAAAGAAAACAGCATAGTCTACAGACTGTCGTACTTTCTTAATTTTTTCTTTTCCATAATTATGAAGCATAGCGTATTTAAGAAAAAGAATGGCACCGGTTGTAGGATTCGAACCTACTCAGCTCACGCACTGGTTTTGGAGACCAGCCTACCTCTCCAACTGTAGCGAACCGGCTAACTGTTCCTTTAATATACTATTGATTACTATGTTTGTCAACTTCTTTTTTTACGCCGCCTTGCTTGCCACAGTGTGGACAATGAAAAGAGAATCTATCTATGCACAACCTTTCTTCCATAGTAGCATATGTAAACCAGTTGTTGCAATTAGAGCATGTAAGATGCCATATTATTTCTTTTACGGCTTTAAACATTGTAGAGTATTTAGTCAAGAAAAAAGACGCCGGAGCGCCTTTTTAATTATAAGCAAAATAGGTAGGACTCGGTTATACCTACAACCCCTCGCCGCAGATGCCATTCTGAAACCAGGGAGCCTGTTTCCGCTCGGTAGAGCGATGTGACACAGCGTATTTCTACTACCACGCCTGGGTACCACCCCTAAACAGCCAAGTTCGACGCTCTGGTAAACGCCTCTTCCTTGCACTATATAAAAACTCTAGCTACAAGTTTTTAGCTTATGTTTACAATATAGCAAATTAATCCTATAATGTCAACCTATTTTGGATAGATTATATTTCTAGCTGTGAATTAATAAACGGATTTTGGTAAGGATCACACATAATATGTCTGTAATCTATTTCTACTAAGAAATCCACTTCTCCAGTGTGAGGTAAATCTTCTAATACAGGTCTTCCTAAAATCCATGCTCCACTAGGACTACTTGTTTGACCATTATATAGATCACCATTAAGTGAACAGGCATTATCTACACTTATAACTGGAAGCATATGATACCTACTCATCATTTGTAACCATGCTGTGTGCCAATCCCAGTATACTTTATCGTGTGTTTTTCCTATATTTCTATCACCGTTTGTACAGTGTATAAAAATGTTTGCACCCATTGACGCTAATACAGTAGGCACATTAGGACTATTCATCATAGGAGACCCCCAAAAATCGTTACATATCATAATGCCAACCTTTATTTCTGGATGCTCAGGTAAACAAATTAGTTTTGGTTGAGGACTAGGTCCAATTCCTATTTCGTGATCATATGGAATTAAAAGCACTTTACTAGTTCGGTCAACAACCTCTCCTTTTGAATTGATTACAATGCAGGTATTTTCTGGCTGAGGTAAATCAAAATGAGCAATTGATCCTAAAAATATCGAAGTCTTATTTTTTTTACAAGCATCTTTTACAATACTTAAAGCGTCATCAAAATTACTATTCCAATCTTTAGTATAACCTGTTAATGCACATTCTGGTGTAATGGCATAATCAGCACTAGGATTTTCATCAAGTGCTCGACTAATCCTTTTTGCATTCGCAACGGCATCTCTAGTGCAGTTCATTTGAATACCTAAGAATAAAATACTATCAATCATAATAACATTATACGTCTTTTGTGCTAAAAGTCAATCTATTTTAGACAATTAATTCATATACGGATCTATCTACAAATTTATGGTGCCCCAGGAGAGATTCGAACTCTCACGCCTCTCAGCACTGGTTCCTAAGACCAGCGTGTCTACCGTTCCACCACCGGGGCTAAGTAGAAGTTGAACCAACTGGTTTACATTCATATTGCACTGTATCCCAATCACCGTCTGCCGGGATATCTATGTAAACCTGTAGCATTTGATCACATTCTGCTTTAGTGTCAAACCGTTGAACGTCTTGTTCGATACAAGTCGAACCCAAACATACGGTTAACAAAATGTGCCAAATAATTTCCATTCAACTTCCTAAATGTGGTGCTGGCACACGGACTCGAACCGCGGACCTACTGATTACAAATCAGTTGCTCTACCAACTGAGCTATGCCAGCGTGTGTTATTTAACATCAAGTATGGAGCGGGTAAGGAGAATCGAACTCCTATCCTCAGCTTGGAAGGCTGCGATAATACCATTATACTATACCCGCATCTGGCGGAGGGTGTGGGAGTCGAACCCACTCTACGCTTTACACGTAGTACGGATTAGCAATCCGC
>Ga0208645_1002623_pt1 | contig 14131 bp, 20 predicted proteins | sample VirMetDEL_Sep_01_FD_184519 | JGI IMG/M metagenome (GOLD analysis project Ga0208645, IMG submission 184519) | Aqueous microbial communities from the Delaware River and Bay under freshwater to marine salinity gradient to study organic matter... | ecosystem: Environmental > Aquatic > Marine >... | reverse complement strand
ACATTTGGTGATGGTGCTAGGTTTCGTAAAGACAGACCTAGTTATGAAAAACTAAAAGAGTTTGCTTTGTCTCAACAAGATATGTTTGATAAAGATGAAGAAGCAATACCATGTTTTTGTGGAGATTAAATGATAACAAGAAGAATGGCGATTGATGGGGAATGGTTCACTGTTCAATTCTTTAAAGAGGGTGATGGAAGTATCAGAGTAGAAGTGGTACATGATATAAGAAACAAGTTTTATAAAATGTATCCTGATAACAAGATAACTTTTGAGGAGAGTAAGGATGGATAAAGAATATATATTGATATTGGTTATTACGTTTGCAATATGGTTTTTTATACAAGACGCTAAAGCAGATGACACTGTAACGATATTACAACCTGATGGAAACATACAGATATGTACTGTAGGCGATAATGGAGTTGTTATATGCCTATGAGCAATCCTAAGGCCGAACACATTGACTTTGGTGAGTTCGAGGGATTGATACCAGAAAATGCTAAATGGTCTGCATCTAATTTAGATATGTGTTACCACCGGGCTAATAAGAATAGAACAAAAGATAGTTTTTTGTTTGTAGAATGGAAACACCCAGATGAAAGACAAATGTTGTTAGGGCAAAAGTATTTATTAGAAGCATTATCTAGGCAACCTACTACACAAGTGTTATTAGTGGTAGGTTATTCTAAACCCAATGATGTGCGAGTAGACACAATATATAAAGTGAGTACAGACAAACTAATAAAGTTAGAAATACCTGAAAATCAAACAGGCGTAGATAAGTTGAAATCTTTGATAAGAGTTTGGTACGATTGGGTTTCATGTTGATTTGTTTTGCCATATAAGTTTTAACCAATATTTTAGTTGTTCTACTCGTTGTTCATCTTTTAGCTTATTCAACCACTCTCTGCGCTTTTCTAATGGCTTTCTAGAGAGGCTTAATGCCTCACAGTACCTTTGATATTCCTTGCTACAATTATCCGTTTCTGTGCCGTCTATGAGCGTTATATTAGTCTTCTTCAAGATATATACTATCAACAATAATTTCTAATGTAAATATGTTACCATCTGGAGCTGCTAATGTCAGTATAAGCGTGTCTTCACCGTACACGATTTGACAGTCTTCTATAACACAATTCTCAATCTTGCGAGCAATTTTACTAATTTCCATTAATGGTACTCCGTATCTTTAGGCATAGCAAAATACATATCAAAAGCATCTGCGGTAATGATAAATGATTCTTTGTTGGTAAACATGATTTTGATTAAGGATTCGTTGTCGTCTTTGATATATTCTATATCTTCTACTGTTTGGTTAATAAAAGATTTTAGTAATTCTAGGGAATCATATTGTTCCATCTACCATTCCTATCTAATACCATTGGCATTAATTTAGGCTGCCCATCTATAATCATGCCACAGCCAACAATAAATCTTGATTTAAAGTTTTTAGCGTAATCAAATGCCATAGACTTTTGATTAATTAAACAACCGACTTGCATACCCCAAATAAGCGCATCAGGGTTAGAATAATAACCGATACAAAACTTAGTATGGTAATGGCCTTGAACAGTATTCATGCCGTATTGTTGTGCTACCTTTAATACATCAGCAGACATTCCATGAGTAAAGAAACATCTACTGTTATTAGATAGTGTTATTGTTAAATCATCTACCCATTTCCAGCCATCACCTACACCTAGAAATTCATTATAAGATTTAAGATAATCTTTAGGTAAGCCATATCGTAATGCTCTACGATAAACAAGAGATGAGTGATTAGAATGTACCAGGGTCATCTCAGGAAATATTTTTTCCAACTCCCTGACATATTCTTTAGACTGTTTTAACTCATCACCGGCAGACATTAAGTCTGGATTATGCTCGTGCATAGAGATAGCATGGTGGTCTAGTTCATCGCCAATATTCACAATTAAATCAGGCTTATACTTCTTTTTTAATGCCTTTAGAAATTCAAACGCATCTTGATGGTGATAAGGTATGTGTAAGTCAGAGATGACTAATACTGAGTTATTCATAATCAACTGAAAAGTCTTGTACCATTTTTATCTATTATTAACGCTTCTTTGCGTGGTTTATCAGGATGAAAGGATAAATGTACCCATCCTGAACCAACAACATTTGGATTGTAAAATTCTTGAATTACTTGGTCATACTCGATATCACTATCTATTATAAGACTAACAATATCACGAGGAGTACGGCTATCAAGAGTACGAAAGTCAACCGCATAGCCTTGTGTGTGGCTAGAAGTTCGCTTGCTTCCCAAAAAATCATTAAGAGCATGACAACGGAAACCGCTATTAATATACATAGGAGTAGATAATAAAGTTCGTACATCTTCTAACCTTTCAGCTAAGTAAGTTAAGTTTTTTATAATTTCAGGGCTAGGCTCAAACTGTTCAGCAAAGCCTTGTCTTTCAGATATTTGTGAGGCTAAAAACTCTTGTAACATAAAATGTTTTGATAGTTTCATTTTTTCCTCGCTGATTCAAATAAACCGCCACCAAAATAAAAACCAACAATTGCTAACATTATTTCACCTAACCACATTTCATTAGCAAATGCCTTAGCTTCATTAACGTTATTCATATCTATAATACCATATAATGCGCCAAGAACACCATTTAACATGATGAATACAAAGACTCCAGAGAACATAATAGCAAGGTATCGTTGTGCTAATTTGAATGGAGCATAAGCTGCTAACAATGCAATTTTGGCATCATTCTTTGCCTTTATTTCTTCTTCTGTAGAAGTGTGCATATCGTCTATTAAGTCTAGACCTTTTTTAATTACATCACCGCTACCTAGTATCTTTGCTAATATACCTATCATTTATATTCCTATATTTCGTTTTCATCAAACCCTAGTTCGTCAGCAATATGTTTGCGTAGTTCTTTAAAACGTTTATCATGACGTAAATAAGACTTACCATAATAGTGATTAGTCATATGGATAATTTCATGTAATACAGATTTGATAACGCTTGTTAAGAACCGATGTCTTTGTGGACATACACCTATAGTATCAGGGTCTGGTGTATAAGATGCCATACAATTATCTTCTACAGGTAATAGCTCAAATTCAACTTCATAAGATGGTGGTAATCCAACATCTCTTAATACATGAGTTGAGATAAGCATATCGTAAATAGCTTCTAATGTTCTTATATCAAGTTTCATTCCATGAGTCTAATATTTTATCAATACCGGTAAGTATCTTCTCAATAATTGCAGTTAATGCAAATAAGAAGTAAAAGAAGAAAAACAGTATTGGAACAATAAAGAGTTTAAATAATGCAAATATAACATCATATATTATGCTCAATGGTCTATCCATCCTTTTAAAACAAACGCTATAATACCGCCAATAAAAGATGCTATGGCCATGCCTACCCAAAATCCACCTTTAGATTTATTAGCCAAAGCAAGTAGTTCCTTTATATCTTTCTCCATCTCAGCTTGAGATTGTTTTAGTTGTTGGACTTCTGCTGTCAGTCGCCCTATCTCGTATGGGTCTATGTCGTGGTTCATAATTTCTCGCTACGTTATATAGGTTAATTGGAGGTAAGGTTAGATTGTGCCATGTCATCGAATTGGAAATTGTTGGCTGCCAATATTAATAGTTGGTACATCTTCTTCAATACCCAATACTGTTGGAGATGATAATAATGTAGATATATCTGAAATGCCTTCCCCTGTTCTTTGGATTAACTCTGGTCTTTGTTTAATTAAAGCATTAAACACAGCTCTACCACCTTTTGTATAAGGTAATGAGCCTAAAGTCAACAATCCGCCAGTTGTAGCATCAATAACAGATGCGCCACCACCTAAAAGACCTGTAGTAAGTAATCTTCCAGGTGTTCCAGAATCAGGAACTTTAGAGCCTAAAACATCTATGCCAATATCTGATATATCTTGTAGTGGAGCATCACCTCTAGCTGAAACACGTCTTCTAGCACTTTTATCTAATCTTGATACTGCGCCAGCTAGTGATTCTGGAGTAAATTGAGCATCTTGACCTCTTGCTCTTTGCATAGCTGTTTCAACTCTAGCAAATCCAGCATATGCTTTATTTATGTTTCTTAATTCTCCAGCAAGTTCTTTATTTTGTCTTTGAAGATTTACTTCAAATACCTTTTGAACATCCTCTAAAGCGTCACCAAGTGCTTTTTCTTCACCAGTAGATAAAGAATATCTACCAACTTTTTTCTTAATATCTTCTTCAAATCTTTTCAATGAGTTGTCTGATATAGAATTTTTTGTTTTTGATTTAAATGAATCAATTTGCTTTTGTAATGTTCTCATTAATCCAGGGTCAGTTATATCTTCTTTTGCATTATTAATAATTCTATTTAATGAAGCGTTTACATTTAAATCAGTTTTAAATTTAAGTTTAGGTAATAGTTCTGTATATTTATCTTCTAATATTTTTTGACCTTCTCTTATTATTTCTCTACCAGAAGCATTTTTACTTACTTGTTTATTAATTGGCTCTAATGCTTTATTAACAGCAGCTTTATTAAACTCTTTAAATGATTCAGCTCTAGAACCTTTAATCATTTTTCCTATAACAGGAATACTTTCTGCTGACTGTTCTATAACTTGAGTAGTTCCACCAAATGCTTGACCAGGTGTTAGTTGAACTCCTTGTTTTTGTAATTCAGCAGCACCTTTTTGTAATTTAGGAGCTATAATTCTTCCTAGGGTAGATATTCCGCCAGAAACTCCGCCACCAATTAATCCACTTTCTAAAGATTCTCTAGGTATGTCAGAAACTTCTTCGGCAGCACCAGCTCCTGTTAATGCGCCATAGCCACTTCCAATACCTATGTTTTTAAGTAATGATGCGCCTTTTGTAGCACCTGATGCAACCACTCCACCAGGAATAGCAAATCCACCAGCAATTTTAGTTCCTAAAGCTAATTTTGGATTTTCTTCTGCAAATGCTTTTTGTTTAGCTCTTAATTCATCTCTTAATTTTTGGTAATCTTTTCCACCTATTCTTCCTGAGCTAACAAGAGTTCTTAATCCAGCTTCTAATTCATCACCATATTCAAACAAAGCGCCTCCAGCAAAAGAACGTATAGATTCTGCTGCTTTATTATATTCAGTTTGCGGTGAACCTTGTTGTGCTAAAATATTTGCAATTTTATTAGCATCTTTTTTTCTATTGTTATCTTCAGCATTTTTAAGAGCTTTTAACAATATACTTCTATCCATTGTAATATCTAGTTCTGCCATTATAAATTCCTTAAAATAAGCTCATAATCTTCATCAGACATTCCAGGTGGTTTAGGAAATGATGATTTTAATGATTCCATGCTTTCATCTTGTACTTTATCTACAGATGTTTCAGGAAGTGCGTCTTCAAAATCTTTTAAAGTAATTGGTTTATAATCATATCCAGATAAAGTGTTTCCATGCTCATAGTAATATTTAACAGCATCATTTTTTCTTTGAATAGCAATTTTCATTGTAGCTAATAATCTATTAACTCGTTTTAAATTTTCTTCTTCAGATAAACTTGGATTGTAAGCACGTTTAATTAATTTTTCACCTTCTTTTTCTGTAAATTGAGCGCCAAGAGTTTCTTTTAATCCTCTTTGAACAACTGCTTCAATTCTTTCTTGTGCGGCAATAGATTCTGGATATACTCTTTCTCTTAACCCTGTAGGTAATCCTCCAATAAATCCTCCAGTAATGTCAGGACTAGTGCTTAACATTTGCTGAACTTCTTCTAGATTTTGAATTAAAGCATTTGCGTCAGCAGCTTTATTACCAATAGTCCATTCATTTGCAATTTTACCGAAATCTTTTGCTTGAGCTTCAGCACCTTTTTCTGCTCCAGGAAGCATAGCGCCTTTTAACCCCATTGGGTCTGGAGAGCCTGCTAACTTAACTGTTTGTGCTGCTTTTAAATTTGCTTTATCTATATCACTTAACGGAATTCCTTGTTGCTCTTTTTGAGTAATATCAAATATAATTTTATCCATTTGGTCATTAAGACTTAATTCTTTAGGGGTTGTTGGCGCAATACCTTTTGGAATAGACCTAATAGTTTCACCTTTTTCATTTACAATATCTATTGCATCACCTCTATCAATAGTCATTGTTTTTTGACCTCTTTGCTCTAAGGCTTTAGCTTGGAATGCTCTATTAAGTGCATTAGTATATGCCCCTTGAGACGCTTGCATACCGCCTAGATACGCTTTTCCTAGGTAAGGTAATGCAGAACCATATCGACCTGTTTTAGGTTGTGCTAGATAGCTTGCAGCCGTTCCTAGTAAACCTTGTACAAGAGATTGGTTAGCTAATTTCTTTTGTTCGTCTTCAGTGAGCAAACCACTAGAGCCTGCTGGTAAACCTGCTCCAAAGATATTAACATTGTTAAATAAATCGCCTATAGCCATTGTTTATCCTTATCCGTAAAATACTGGTTTTCTTCTTTTTGATGCTACGTTGACTGCTAATGGTCTACCAAGAGATGGTTCTTTAGCAGGTGTTAATGGGACTTGTTGCATACCCATTTGTGGTTGTTGATTCATCGCAGATGCTTGTAATCCTAATCCAGCTACACCAATGTAATCAGATGGTGTCATGCTTTCTAAACCACTAGAGAATGTATCTAATAAGCCTGGTTGGTTTAATCTATTGTATGCAGCAGAGTCTATAAACTGTCCAGGTATTTCTGGATTTTCTACTAAACCACTAGCAGCAATACTTCCTTCTGGATAATAAGTACCGCCTACATTAACCATGCCAGCACTCTCTAATGAACCTGCAACAGGTTCTACAGCGTTTACAATGCCACCACCTGTAGTTGCTGCTTGTACTGCTGATGGGAAACCTGCACCTGTTAAATTAAGACCACCCATAGATGGTGCTGCTGATGGCACACCTTGAGGTAAACTTCCTTTTAATGTATCTAATGCACCACCGAAATCTACTCCACCTAATAGTCCTTGAGTAGCTGCTCCGATTGCTGCGCCTTCTAGTGGGTTTCTTCCTGATATCATAGATGTTCCTGCACCCACTAGTGCCGGTAATATGAAAGGTGTAAACCAAGCCATTATTTGCCTCCTGACGATTTAGCTGTTGTAACCTGACCCATCGGTGCGCCATAAGCTGCTGATAAGAAAGATTGTAGTTTAGTGTATGGTAAGTTTTGACCGTACTCGAATCGACCAATGTCTGCTTCTAATGCTTGACGTTGGTAATCTTCTGCTGTTTGACCTACGTTCATCAACTGTTGGATATCTTGGTAATCTGCTGCTGCAAGACCAGGAGCGGCTTGTGCTGCTGCCATTTGTCTTCCTGCTTGTTGTTCTGCAAGACTGCCAAGACCTTGTGTTGCTGCAAGAGCATTTTGGAAAGATTGCTGTTGAGCAGTCATTTGTCTGCCAAGTTGTGATTCGCCTAAAGAACCTAGTCCTTGTGTTGCAGCTAATTGTTGCTGGAAGCGTTGTCCAGAAATATCGCTTAGTCTGCCTAATGCACCTTCTTGCAATCCACGCTCCATACCATATTGTTGATATGCTAGCTCACCTGCACGTTGTGTTAATGCGTTAGCAAGGTTTTGTTGCGCTCTTGATTCTAATTCTGTTGCTGCACCACTACCATAACGACCTGCCATAGAAGCACCGCTACGTCCTTGTGATATAGCGTCTAAATATTGTCTAGTAGCTGCTTGTCCTGCACCGGCTAATGCTGCGTTAAAGTATGGGTTAGAACCTAGATAAGCACCGCCTGCTGTTTGTTGTGTGCCAGGTAACGCTAGGTTTTGTCCACCTGCTGTTAGTTGAGTCATTCTGCCTAATGCAGGATTAACCCCTGTAGATATACCTGAACCTGCTTGTAATTGTTGGTATCCAGATAAAGCAGGATTAACACCTGTTTGTAAGCCACTAATAGTTTGTTGTGCCTGCGGAACTAACGGAGAACCTTGTAATGCTCTTGTTTGAGCTGCTTGCAAGGCTTGTTGAGTTTGTGTTGATGGTGATACATAAGTTTGATATGGATAGTATGATGGGCCTGCTGCTTCATATAATTGCTCTGCCTCTTCAAGACCTCGTTTTACAAATGGTCTTACTGTTGGGTCTAATTCTGACCTTGTTGTTTGTGAGGAAGAACCACCACCTCCGCCACCGCCCCAAAAGGTCAGTAGTTGAACTACACCTGTTCCAAACAATATATTGATTAACTTATGAAATGACATGTTTTACTCCGTTAAGTTTAATTCCATTAATGTATACTTCGGTTCAAATCCATATTTGATGCGCCATAATCTGACAATACCATCTAAAGATGTTGAGCCTTGTACTGCTGTTCCACCATTTGCTTTTACCCAATTTACAAATTGTTGCCATGTGTCTTTACGAGTCTGTCCACCAATGTAGCTGATGTAACAAACTCTTGAGTTAGGATAGTTTATCCATTCGATTGTCAATGCACATTTGCATACTTGATTTTCATCTAATACAACAAGCAATGTGGTTGTGCCTTGAGTGATGACCACTTTAAGTTGGTCGATTGTATATTCACCATTAGATGTTTGTATGGCCTTTTCTAATAGTGGTTCTGCTAAATGCCAATAATTATGTATTTGTTGTGGAGGTACTACATATAGTGTATCCATGATAAACCTTTACAATATATTGTATTAGGCAATTATAACATATCCATATGTTTTATTTGACACACTGTTAGGTAAATGTGTTATCGTTGCTTGTCCTTTTTGTCTATTGCTTACATATAACTCATGTGCTGACCCTGTTGTTTGTGATGGGTCTATCATTTGTAAATTAACCATTAATGCAGGAATTGCAGGTCTTACAAAAGGTGTTGTTTGTGCTGCATAATTTTCTAAATAAATACCTGTATTATCTACTGCTGCAACAACTTCAACATAATCATTAGCATCTAGTTCTAATGGGTGATTAATATTAATAGGCATATATCCATCTGTACCACCATGACTTTCTACTACACTAAATTTTGTTGCAGAATGTGGCACATCTGTTCCATTTACCCTAACCCAAATATATGCTTCATGGATTTGAACATCAGTATTTACAAATAAAGCAGATACATCTAAATCATAAATACCTGCATAACTGACTGTAATACGATTACTTGCTAATGACATACCTACTGTATATTCAGATTCTGATAAATCTAATACTTGTGGCGTGTTAGCAGTTGCAAAAGTTATATCTGCTCTTTCTTCAAATGTTCCATAAGGATAAGAATTTGTAGCTGCCGCACTTAAAGTCAATGGTGCAAGTAATATAATAGAATTAGCACCAATACGTTCATTATATATTGTAGTGGTTGTTGCTCCACCAGTAGCTAAATCTATTGTGCCTGTGTTGTTAGACTTACCTTCGACTAGGTTATTCACTACTTCTGATATTTCTCTTGGCGTTCCACCTTGAAAGGGTAGCTTACGATACATATCTCGTGCCATTATCGTGTACCTTGTTGAGCAAAGTCTACATCAACATAGACTGCGTTTTTCCAATTATCCCCTGTTGGTATAAGTGTAACTCTGTGAAACCTTCCTGCACTACGAACAGCGCATCTGCCTTCTGTATCTGCTGTTACTGTAGATGAAAATGTAATAGGGTCATCTAAGTTCTTGCGACTAGCTATTTTTATATTGCCTGAACCATTATAAACAACCGGTCTCACTAATGTAGCTACAGAGTTTACACCTAATTCAAAATCATTGGTTTGTAATTCTGCGACTTTATTCGCACCAGAGAATGTGACAATTTTACTGCCTGATACACCAGCAAATAAATATTGTCCACCTGTCCATATTGAATTATCTAAAGATATTCCTAGTGCATCTATACTTGCAGAATAAGTATCTAGCCCTTCTAAGGTCACACTTGCTGTGGCTAATGGTGCAATATAATCTGCTGAAGTTAATGCTCGTGACCAACGCTGTACGTTCCAGTTATAAATAAGTAATTCTCTATCACCATCCACTGTGGCATAGTTCCATACCACTATTTTAGCAATAGGGTCTACAGAACAACTCATTGTGCTGTAATCACTAGGTTCTGCTCTATCTTTAAAATAATTATCTACTTTTTCTGCACCAATAGGCAAGACTTGTGTGCCATCCGTCATGTAGAAACCATCTTCTGAATAAAAGAATGTATTGTTACCATAACGAGCAATTGAACCTTCAAGCATACAACCTATTTCATTGGATATAGTGTCAAATTGAAAGAACAATGGGCTACCAATATATGTCATTCTAGTGATTGCACGTTCAGACAATACGATACCAAACTCTCCACCGGTGATGCCAGTAATGTCACCGCCTTGTGGAATAATCTGATAATCAGCTTGTGATGCGCCACCAGAAGTCCATGAACCTTCTGCGTTGATATCAGACCATTGAACTTTGTTAGGTTCTGTAGATGACGTATAAGCAGATACAACAAAGTCTCTTACAGCAGCAATATATCGTGCAGTAGGTGCGTTGGCAGCAAGGTCAGCAAATGCAGTCGATGAATCTAATGTCCATTGCTGTATTTTGTCAGAGCCATTGGCTGCTAACATAGACTGACCAAACTGTAAAAACTTCCAACGTCTACTACTAGAATAACCGCCTAATTGTGATACATCATCCATAGATGTATCGGTAGAATCAAATTTAAATAGCTTGGTTGAACCACCAGCAAAGATATCTGTGGTGTCCTTGTAACGACCTACAGCGACATTGTTTAAGGCTTCTACAGCATCTGCTGAATAGTTAGTAATAGACTGTATAGGTCTATAGCCAACTTGTGCAGGGACTACATTTTTAGCATCTGCTAAACCATCTACAATGTTAGGTTGGTCAGGTAACCATTCATTAAAATTGATTCTTTGTGTAGGCATATTATTTTTCTTCTTTAGTTTGTTCTAAAGATGTTTTTAATAAGTTCACAAAAGCATCTTTACCAACGGTTAATTGGTCTAAATTAAACTTTGTGCCGTTTATTTTTTTATCTAAGTCTGCGATATGATGCACCATAGTTTGTTGCTCTGGTGTCATGTCTTCAAACGTATATTCCGTATCATCTAATGTGATAGGTGTCTTAATGGTTTCTTGTTTATTTTTTGCCATTATATTTTCCTTTAATGTTTAATATTTAACGTTTAACGTTAAGCGATATATGAAGCTGCATCAGCGATTGCATTGTTTGCTGGAGTCATATCTTCATCGCCCCACCATTCTTTTGCGACCATGATTTTAAGATGTTCTACGTTACGTTTTACGCAGTCTTTCTTTTCCTCATCTGTTTCGTCAGCCATTGCTTCGCCTGACATTACAGCATAAATTAAGTCAACGGAATCACCCATTGCTTTATAGTGCTGTGCCTTTTCTTCTGTACTTGGTATATCTAATACTACATCGTCTGTCATTTTTATTCTCCTTTTAAGACAGTGGGTTTAAATTACCAAGCTGGTGATAGAGTCACCTTGCTTGGACTTGCAAGTTCAGCTAATTGTTTTTCAACATTAGCTTCTTGTTCTGTTTTATCTACTGAATCCCATACCCAAGCTAATACATCTGCATCTGATGTTCTTATTCTCAAAGCTGTAGATACCACTGTAGCATCAGCAGTAACATTAGCCTGTCCGAATAAAGTTAATCCGCCAAGAGAGCTAAATGGTGCTTGAGAAAATGCACTTATACCAAACATTAGTTACCCTCTAATGCTTGTATTCTTGTTTCTAAATCCTCTATCTTGGTAATAGCTTCTTGTAGTGCTGATGTTAATAATGGTACAAGTTTAGATTGGTCTATGCCTTGATAGTCAGGAACTTCTCTTGTTCCCATCACTGCTTCAGTTACTACATTGCCATCATCATCTAATACTGCTGGAGTAACTTCATACTCCTCTGTTCGCATAGCATCTTTAGTTCCTGTGACTGATTCTGGAACAACTGTTTGTGCTTCATGTGCTAAAAAACCTTCTCCATGAGAACCATCTGTAGTCCATGACCATGTGCTTGGTTTAAGTTGTTTTAGTCTGTCTATGCTACCAGACATTGGTGCTACATTTTGTTTTAGGCGATAATCAGACGATGTATTATATGAAACATTTGTGCCATTACCTGTAATCGTTCCTATTTGTGTGCCACTAGACCTATATGAAGTAAAATATTGAGTTCCAGCAAAGGTGCTATTTTCAACTATTACCCAATCACCAGCAGATTGAGATATGTTTACTTTTCCTGTATAACTTGTAGTTCCAATAAATACTTTACCATCAGATGCAATACGCATGCGTTCTGCGTTGTTGGTGCCGAATAGTAAATTATCATTTTCATAATTCCACATATAACCTTCTTCGCCAGCACCTAATCCAACATATAAACCATCAGATGTTGTTGTACCAGTATCAGAGTTTTGGAATAATATATTAGCAGCACCACCTGTGGTATTTCTAATTCTGCATGCAGTGGTTGAAGAAGCTACATCTAAAATAGCTAATGGACTACTCGTACCAATACCTACATTACCGCCATCAATATAGAACCCTACACCAGGAATTCTAACAGTATCAACACTCGCATTACCTAGTGTAATCTCGTTAGAGACTGTAGCAGAGGAAGGTTCTGCATCGTAGCCTAATAATGTGTTGTTAGTGCCTGATGTGAGTATTGAACCAGTGGAAGTACCTAATGCTGTGTTTTGCCCACCTGTTGCAATAGGTAATGAATATCTACCAATCGCAGTACAGTTAGATGCCGTAGTAAGTGCAGCTAATGCTTGTTCACCAATGGCAGTATTATATAAACCAGAAGAAATATTAACTCCAGCTAATCTACCAACAGCAGTATTTTGGTCACCAGTGGCATCTTGCAAAGCCTGATAACCAACGGCTGTATTAGAAGATGATGTAGTAATAAATTGTAAAGCTCCAGCACCCACAGCAGTATTGTATAAACCAGTAGTTAATCTTTGTAATGTTGTGCCTACTGCTAAATCACTACAACCAACACCGACATTTCTACTGCCTGTTGTTTGACTACCTAACACTTGATATCCTATAGCTGTACTACTACTCGAATTGCTATCTTGCATTGCCTGATACCCAACAGCTGTGTTGTATTGACCAGTTAAATTACCTTCTAATGCTTCACGACCTATTGCTACACTATATCCACCACTTGTATTAGAAAGCATCGCTTCAAAACCTACTGCTGTATTATTATCAGCTGTATTAGCTGCTAATGCTTGTTTACCAACAGCTGTGTTTGCTCCTCCAGTTGTAGCAGAGCTTAACGCATTAGAACCAACTGCTGTATTACTTGAGCCTGATGTAACTAATGTACCAGCATTATATCCTAAAGCAGTGTTGTCATTAGTAGTAGAATTTGCCAATGCTTGATAACCTACAGCTGTAAGTCTTGCTCCTGTTTGATTATCATACCCAGCCTGATACCCTACAGCTGTGTTGTTATTTGCAGTGGTGTTGGAGAAAAGGGCAGAACGACCTAATGCTGTATTATAACTACCTAATGTATTTGTTTGTAATGCAGCACTTCCAACAGCAGTATTATCAGCACCATTAGTTACATTTGCTGCAGCATTGTATCCAAATGCTGTATTGTTAGAAGATGTTTGAGCATCTTGTAGTGCATATGCACCTACGGCTGTATTTTGCGCTCCAGTAGTTAATACATCTAATGCACTTCTACCAACAGCCACATTATTATAGCCAGTTGTTATGTTTCTTCCAGCATAACCACCAACACCTATATTATCGTACCCTCCATCTACATCTTGTAAAGCTTGAACCCCTACTGCCACATTAAATGAACCAGTTGTATTGTAGTAAAGTGCTTGATAACCTACGGCTACGCTGTTATTTGCAGTGGTGTTGTTTGCTAGGGCTTCACGACCAATAGCTGTGTTTTGTAATCCAGTAGTATTATCTAATAATGCTTGATAACCTACAGCAGTGTTGTTAGATGCAGTGGTGTTTGATGTTAAAGCTCCTTGTCCAAAAGCAGTATTGTTAGAACCTGTTGTATTAGCAGTTAAAGCTAACATACCTCCTGCGGTATTATAATTTCCTGTCGTATTAGCT
>Ga0208645_1002622_pt1 | contig 14136 bp, 16 predicted proteins | sample VirMetDEL_Sep_01_FD_184519 | JGI IMG/M metagenome (GOLD analysis project Ga0208645, IMG submission 184519) | Aqueous microbial communities from the Delaware River and Bay under freshwater to marine salinity gradient to study organic matter... | ecosystem: Environmental > Aquatic > Marine >... | reverse complement strand
AAACAACTTATAATAAAATTTAGATTTATTTTTATTTTGATTTCTAATCTTTCTTCCATCACTACATAATAAACTATTTAATAAAGTAGATTTACCACTACGAGGTCTGCCTACAATATAAAAACTAAAATTTATTTTTGGTAAAAATTCTGGGATAGTCCTCATTTCGTCATTTATTCTATCTCCGTTATACTTTATAGGTTCAATATCAACATTATTCTTATTTTTTCTAATATTAAAATTCATTCTATATTATTATACTATTTTTTTTTTTTAAGACATATATATATATATAACATGATTAAACATTTTATTATTAGTAAAATCCTAAATTTTGTAGGTATTCCATTTTACTTATCTTTTTTGGTTTTGCTTCTGGTGGTTTGATTTCTGGTTTAGGTTTAGATATTTTAGATAATTTTTCATTTAATCTATTTAATCTATCATTAATATCTTCTTTTTCATCTTCCTCTTCATAAACAATTTTTTTTTTAGTTGGTTTTTTTCTTCTTCTTACTACAACAACTTCTTCCTCGCTACTGCTACTATCTTCTTCTTCATATACTATTTTTTTCTTTTTAGGTTTTGCTTGTTTAATAGTTTCTTTTACAATTTTATTTTTTTTCTTCTGTAATTTTTCAACTTCCTTTTCTTCTTTTTCTGCTCTTTTTTCTGCTATTTTTTTCTGTCTTGCTTCTAACATATTGTTAATTGCCTTTTGTCTTGCTGGTGTCATCTTATAATTTCCTTTTGTTCGTTTATCAGTTTTAGTTTTTTGTATATTTTCAACTGGTTCTTCTTTTTCATCTGGTTCTGGTTGTATATTATCAATTACATTTTCCTTTTCCTCTGGATATGGTTGAGTTTCTTCTTTTTCTAATTCTTCGCCTATATCTCTTTTCAATTCTTCCATTATATATTATATATATATATAAAAAATAACGAAATACCGATAAAATAAATAATTAATTATTGTTAATTTTCGTTAATTTATTTATTGGAATATAGATATATTTTTTTTCATGTTGTTCTCGTATTTCAAAATTATCGGTAAAATTTTGCTGGTAATAATATAGACCATCTTTAAATTTAAATACATAATATACATCTTTATCAAAATTCATATATTTATAACCCTCAATCCATTTATTTAAGTTCATCATTAAATCTTTATAAGTATAACTATAACAATTCCTGCACTTTAATTCTATATAATTTTTTTCATCATTATCACAAAAATCAAATAATGCATATCTGTCAGTATGTATTAAATCTAATTTAAAATACTTTTCTAAAATTGGTTTTACTAATTTTTCATTTTCTAATCCCTTTAAATAATTCATTTATATTATAATAAAAGAAAAAAAATTTAATTTTTAATTTTTAATTATATTGTAATCCATTATATTCATCATATCTAATTGTAATTTTCCTATTAAAATCTTTTTTAGTATATATATTATAATTCTTATTTTCTAATTTCATTTTATTAACTATTAAACCATTTTCAAATCCTTTTGTTAAATCAAATTCAATAGGATTACCCTTATATAAATCTTCAAATAATTTAATAGGATCATTATTATAATCTGTATATGACTTTAATAAAATAGATGTTTCTGGTATTCCTTTCATTCTAATATGATAATCAGTTTCATATTGTTTAGTTTTAATATTATATCCTTTTAATTTATCTATATAACATTTTTTCATTAAAAATAAACTTTCTTCACTATAAATAGTATCACTATCAATATCTTTATTACTAATTTCAAAATCTATATGGAATTGACCTAAATTATTCCCTTTAAGTTCTCTATTATATTTTTCTAAATATTTTTGTTCTAAAATGGGTATATCATCATATTTAATATGAATACTATCAGTATCAGTATAAGTCATATATAAATTATTGTCTTCTGCTGTTGTCATTACTTCAAACATAATTCTTTTACTCATACTTAAAATTTCTACTCCTATATGAGAACTATTAAAATGTTCGTCAATAGGTTTTATACTTTTCACTCTCATAAATTTATTATCAATACAGGTTTCACATTCTTTTATATAATTAAAATTTCTCTCAATATGTTTAATATATGATTTTTTATATGTAAAGTTATATTCTCCTTCCTGTTTAAATCCTTCAATTTTAATTTTATTATTATCATCAACACCGAATTTTATATATTTTGATTTTTTATTAATATATTCAATAGTTTTTTTAATGGTATTAAAATGTTTGAATCTTATTAAATTATGTTTTTTATCATTATTAATATTATACTCACTTATCTCATAATCATCAACAGATATTAATTTTTCTTCTGTGTCAATAGGTTTTAAAATTGATTTACCATATCCAGAGTTCATAATTAATTTTAATACTGCTTCTAATGGATTTTTTAATTTTTTATATTTTTTTCTTTCATCATATATATTTTTAATTACTTCATTAATTTTATTATTTCTACCTTCATTATAATAATATCCTTCAATAATCTCATAATCTATTTTATGGAATTCAATCCAGTCTTCTAATGTTGTTTTATCTACATAACATATTTGATTTTCCATATTATTACTCCATTCTCTAATATTCTTATCATTTACTTTACTCATACAGGGGATTTTATATTTTTTTGCTACTGATAAAACCTTAATTTTAATAAAAAACCCATCAAATAAATTTAAGTTTGATTTTAAATTAATAATATCATCATTAGATAATACTTTTGGTTTTCCTAATAAAAAACCATCCATACGATACATTGCGGAAGGATATAAACTACAGGCATCATAGTCGGCAAGTTTTATTTTATTTTTACCTGTATAAATATGTTTTTGATTATTTGATGTCATACATCTCCCACCAACTACGCATTTTTGTATAAATTCTCTTACTACTCCTGAAACAGATTTTACCCCATCATAACAACCCATTTTTATTAAATGAGTTTGAGCAATAGAAGCGATACTATAATAATTTAATGTATCTAATCCATTTAATTCTTTCATTAAAGTTCTAAATTTTTCATATCCCTTTTTCAATACTAAACAATCAATAAAACAATATTTACTGGAATATAATTTTAAATTTACTTTTCCTTCTAAAATACAATTCCATTTTACACAATTTTCAGTAAATAATTTTTTATCATCTTCATTTAATAAATATTGACTTTTATAACATTCATTCATAGTTAAATAACCATTTTTATTATATAGATTTTCTTTTGTATATAAATCATAGGGCATAATTTCTTTAACACTATCTAATTTAAATGTTTTTGGAAATGCTGACAATTTCATAGGAATCATCATTAAAGAATCCATAAATCTAATTTTGAGTCCTTTAAATTCCCCTGTTGCTACTACGATTAATTTACCTTTATTTATAACTTCTATATTATCTAAATATTTACTCATAAATGTAAAATCATAACCTAAATTATGGGCGATTAATGTTAATGGTTTTTGTATTTCTTTACCTTTATCATTTAATATTTTTTGTTCTTTATAACCTACTCTAATTAAATAATTTAATAATTGTTTTCCACAATCTTCACCATAAAAACTACTTTCAATTAAATCACAATTACATAGATACGGAATATGTTTATCTTCTGTAATAGTTTCAAAATCAAAATAAACTACATTTCCTTTATAATCATCTTTTTCAATATATTCAATATCTTTAAAATTATCATCATCAAATGAATTTAAATTATCAATTTCAAATTTATCATAAAATGAGGTTTTATATAATTCATTACAATTTGAAATAGGTTTTAAGAATTTTTCTTTATTTTCAATTAAATATTTAATTAAATTAAAACTATCAATAAATCTATTTTTATTTCTTTCATCTTTTTTAATAAATTGTTTCCAGTCTTTTTTTTGTCTAAATTCATTATCAAAATAATTTTTTAATGAGTATGAAGTAATATTGGTTTCTTTATCAATAATGAAATAGTGATTTTCTATTAAACCTAATTTGATTTGTTTATTTTTTTTGTCTCCGTGATATTCAATATCCTTATTAATTTGTCTAATAGATAAACAGATATTTAATTTATTCGCAATTTCTTTTAATTTTCTTTTTGGTATTTCTCTTGTTTTTAACATAATTTTAATTTTTTCAATTTTAGTTTCTGATATTTGATTACTATTTCTTAATGATTGAATTAAACAATTTTCATTATAATTTTTACTATCTATTTTTGAGTAAATACCATATCTATCTAAATCTAATTCATTATCTAATAAAATATAAGGAAACATAGCACCCCCTAATAATTGTTTAGTGATTGATGTTTGAGTATTATTATCAAAAATATCATCATCAATATTAAATAATTCATTTTGAGTAATAAATGTTATATCATTATCTAATATAGTTATTGCTTTAATTATTTCTCCATCACTCGTATTTTCATCTGCTGATTGTAATGGTATATATTGATCTAATTCATTTAATAGTCTTTTTCTTGTTAAATCATTTAAGGCATATAATTTTTGGTTTCCTTCTTCATCAATATAAGTAATAAATATTTTTTCTGTTAAATTTTGTGGTAATAAATCTAATATTTTTTTAAAAGATTGTTGTTTTGAATAAAATTGATAATTACTTAAATTAAATGTTGTTTTATTTTCTCCATCAATTAACATATTATTAAAATTTTTTACAATTTGTTTTATTTTCTTATTATCTTCTCTTTTAGAAAATTGTTTAATTAATTCTTTTCCAAAAATTTCTTTCTGTTTTTTATCTTTTTCTAATTGCTTCTTTAATCCTCTGTTATTTGATTTAGAAATTCTACCAGTTTTTGAATTAAATCCTAAATTATTCATTTGTAATCTCTGTTGTATTAATTCAATTTGATTTTTATTATAAACACCTTCTCTTAATCGTTTAGAAAGTGATTTTAAAGTAATTGTTCTGTTTGTAATAGGATTAACAATTGACGACATCTTATTATTATCATTATATTTTTTTTCTGTAAATTTTTGTGAATTCATTTTTTTCTTTTATATATATATAATATATTTTTTTCTTTAAATACTTTTTAATTAATATATTAAATTAAATAATATAAAAAAAAAAATTAATATAAATAAAATAAATTATTTGTATTAATTTTGATATATAAAAGAAAAAATGAATTCACAAAAATTTACAAACGGGGAATATTTCTATTTCCCATATTTATATAATATTATTTCTTTAAGTACTTTTTCAGAAAAAGCGTTTTAATTATAGCGTTATTTATCGTGATACAGAAAATGAACCATTAGAATCCATATAAAATAATACTTCCTTTAATGCGAAACTATCTACACGCTGTGCAGCTGCAGGGTTATTATTTACTTCTAATGCCACCTGTAAATTTCCATTTAATACATCTAAACCAGTGTGGGAAACATTACCAGTTTCATTTAAATACGCCTCAGTATCTACTGCATATACCCAACTATCAGTATTAAATGAATGATTATTAACTAATGTTTGGGCGTGAATGCTGTTAAGTTGTCCTGTTGCAAGTAATGCCTGTTGATAAGCATTTGCTGTGTTATTAGAATCAGAATCAGCAACTGATGTTGCAATTCGTGAAGGTGGATACATAATATCACCAACACGATAATTATATTGTGTAGTAGCATTAGGTAAGGTAACATTTAACCCGTGAAAATCAGCATCAGCAACATTAGCAGTAGTTCGGCAAACACTCATTAATGCTCTTAAACTTCTACATTGAACGGGAATATTTACAACTTTTTCACCATCTGCATCGTCAATATTGCTGACAAAATTTTCATAGGTTGATCCAGTCCAACTTAAACCACCCATAACAGAGACCATTTGAGACATTGATGAGTCAAAATCATCACCCGTAATATGTATTATGGGACTATAAAAATGAGCCGATTTTATCTTATAATTTACATCATTTGCAGCTACCATACACGAAAGAGCAGATGCAAGAGTAATTTCAATTTCTATAGAGCCGTAGCCTAATGGTATGTAAAGACCTTTTGTATTAGAGAGGAAACCACTAATGAGAGGCATACATAAAGTCATATCAGAACCAGCAGTATTATCTGCAAAACTCCTGCTCATACTTGCTTTATATTCACTAAAATCACATGTTACAACATCTGTTGCACCATCATTTGTTCCTGTTACTTCCATTGAGGGAGCAGTTCCAGATACTGCATTATGATGTGGTAATTTTGAAGGGTCTGTTTGATATTTAAATAATAAATTATGTAATAGATTATAGTTATTAATATCTTCTAAAACTGCACCAGAATTACGGCAAATAATTCGTAATCGTTGAATTACACACCATACACCACCATCTAATTTTTGTGCTTCATTAGTAGTTTTATTATCAGCACTAACCTTAAATTGTAAATATGAATGTGCTCCGTCTAAAAATGAGTTTATACCATTTGCAGTTATTGGAATTCTAATAATATTATTATTATCGGGTGTAAATTCAACACCATTAGAAGATGCATAACGCCTTAAAGACGAATGACCTGCAATTGCTTTTTTTGGTAATCGTGCATATTTAACACTTTCAGGTAAAGCTACAGCGTTTTTCTGTTGGTTTCCTAACTCTTCCATTTATAATTATAGATTAGAAAAAAATTTTGAAAAAATAAATTAATTTACTTTTTAAAAAAAAGTAATATCAAAAAATAATTATTTATTTTTGATTATTATTATTATTATTTGATATTTCTTTAACATCTTCTATATTCATTTCAATTGGTTCTCTTTTACATTTCATACAACAACACTCAATCTCTGTGCATCTACTACTTAATACATATTGGATAATTGGCGTTAAAATCATATTAGACAATACTGCCACTAATATTATAGTTTCACTCATTATATTATTATATTATAATAATTAGAAAATAAATGTATTATATATATATAATAAATAATGACTGATTTTCATATTTCATCAAATACAATATTACAAAATAATTTAATTTTTATTAGAAGTAAAGATGGAAATTTTATTAATGATGATTTACATACAGATTTTAGTATTATCCTTAAAAGAACTTTAACAAAAAAGAAAGATGAATTATTTAAAGTAATATTACAATCTGCACAAATACCTTATACATTTTCAAATACTAATAATACTAATAATTTTATTGATTGGAAAGAAAACGGATTATTACAGATACCTATTCAAATTCAATCAGGTAATTATAATATTTTAGAATTGATAACAGAAATTCAAAATCAATTAAATTCTAATACATCTTTTAGCAGTGATAATTATACATTATCTTATGATCAAATTAAAAATAAAGTTAGTATATCATCAGCATCAGTAAATAATACTGAATTTTTATTTAATAGTGGAGCAAATGTTTTAAAAAGCATTGCTAAACAGATTGGTTATACTAATGATAATGATATAACTATAAATAGTTCTCAAAATTCAATATCAGACTCTTTTGTAGATTTAATTAGGATTCATAGTTTATTTATAAGGAGTAATTTATCATCTAATAATACATTAGATAGTGAGACTTTAACTAATACAGATATTTTAGTTAATATACCTATTACATCTAATCCATTAGAAATAATAAATTATCAATATTACGAAGGAATGAGTTATAACCTCATTGAAGAAAACAAGATAACAGAAATCGCTATACAATTAACAGACCAAAATGGAAATATAATTGATTTAGGTAAGAAGATTGATTTTGAATTGTTGTTAAATATTCAGGTTATTAAAAATCCAATAGCAATAACAGAACCTATAACAGATATTAATCAATTAAATAATGAAACTATTGAAAATGTAAAATTAAAAGAATTTAAAAATGATTTAGATGAAGAAATTGATATAAATGAAACTATAGAAAAAAGTAAAGAAATTTTATCACATACTGAAAAACATAAACAGAATATAAATCAAATTAAGAATGAAATTGAAAATATTTAAAAAAAATTATTAAAATAATATTTTTTTTATAATTAAATAGTATAATAAATAATGGGATTTTTTAATTTTGTAAAAAATATTGGACGAAAAGTATTAGGAGCAGGTAAAATTGCATTAGGAAAGGGTAAAGATTTGTTAAAAACTGGGGTTGGTATAGGTAATAAAATATTAAACAATCCAATTTCTAAAAAAGTAATTGATATTTCTACCCCATTTTTAAGTGCAACCCCTATAGGTCGTGCAGCATTATTAGGTGTTAAAGGAGCACAAAAAGGACTGGAAATTGGTGAAAAATTATTAGAAGGAGTTGAAGCAGGTGAAAGAGTTGCAAAAAATATTCAAAAGGTTAGAGAAGGAGATTTTGCAGCAGTTAAAGACATAGTTGGAGATGTTAAAAAAGGTATTGAAGCAGGAAAGGATATTAAATTTGGATTAAAAAACTTTTCATAAATTTATAAATATCACAATAAAATAACTAAAAAAAATATATTTAATTAATATATAATGTGTAAATCTAAAAATCTTTATAGATTATTTTTAAACAATAATGTAAGACAAGCAGGGGATGACAGCAGATGGACAATAAATTTGCCGGTCTGGATACCTGCAAATAAGGAATGTTTTGTGTGGGTTGAAACGGCACAAGTGCAAGTAAAAGTAAATGGTGGTATACATATAACCGATGATTGTATAATGTTAAATAGTAATTTACAAACTAATAGAATTTATTCTCAAAATTATAATGCAATTGGGACACAATTAGCACAATTTAATTTACCTATATTAGATGGTCATAATGGGGCAGATGATTATATGAAATTAGATAACCCTACTACTCCAATATATGTTTCCTCTTTACCTAATTCAGTTGATTTCTGGTTAAGTAATAATGAAAATAACGACCAATTAACAATAACTGGTGCAGCAGTAGATTTTGTGTTAGTAATAGATTTTATTGATGATGAATTTTAAAACAATTTATAAATTTTTAAAAAAATTATTTTTTTTTAACCATTAATAATATATATAATGTTTAAAAAATTATTTGGAAATTTTAAAAACATAGGAAGTAAAATTAAAAGCGGATGGAATTTAGGAAAAAAAATTTTTAAAGATATAGTCCCGTATGCTTTTACACAATTGGGAGAAACAATAAGAACATTTAAAAGCATAGAAGACCCTGTAGAGAAACAGGCGTTTAAAGAACAAATAGGGGACATCATAGGTAATATTCCATCTCAAATTATTTTAAATCCAATAACTGAGTTTTTTGTTAAAAAAAAGGATGATAATTTTGACGATTGGGAAAATTAAAAAAATATTTTCTAATATTATAATATAATGCCTCAATCTGTTATAGGTAAAATTAATCAATGGGAGCAATCTAATTTAGATATTTTTCCACCATCGGCAATATATAATGTATTAGTAGGGACAAATTTAAATACATCTGGTTTCAAATTCTTAGTTGTTGGTAATTCAAAAATGGAAGGAAATTTAGAAATTACTGGAACACTTTCAGCGACAATAGATAATATTAAAGTAGAAGATAAAGACGATAATGTAAATTATCAAATGATTTTTATAAATTCATCTGGTAATCAAATACCTCTTTTCACAAATAATCAAATAACATATAATCCATCAACTAATAAATTAACAGTTGGAAATTTAACGTCTAATATATCAACTTCAACAGGATATTTATCATCAAATTTAGTAGGGTTAATACAGAATAATCAATTACAAAATGATAGTATTACTATAGGTTCAACTGAATTCAATTTAGGAGATACGAATACAGTTCTAACAGGATTATCGAGTGTAACATCAACAACTTTTATAGGTGATATTGTAGGTAGGGTAGAAATTGGTGATATAGGAGTAGGAACGCCACCAAATCATAATTATACAATTATATTGACATATTCTGCAACCCCCTTAAATGCTTTATTAGCAGACACATCTTTTACATTTAATCCATATACTGAAACATTAGTTGCTACAAATATTGATGGTGATTTAACAAATTCTACTGGATATTTAACATCAAATTTAGTAGGGTTAATACAGAATAATCAATTACAAAATGATAGTATTACTATAGGTTCAACTGAATTCAATTTAGGAGCAACTAGTACTACACTTACTGGAATGACTAGTATATCTTCTACTCTTTTTAGTGGCAATTTATCAGGAAACATCTCGGTTTTGAATGGAGATTTATTAACTAATAATCAACCACTTATATTTACGTCCACATCTCCTAGCACTTACGAACCAATGCTTTATGATACAGATTTACACTACAATCCAAATACAGGTATTTTAACATCAAACAAACTTACATCAAATTTAATAAATTCAACAGGATATTTATCATCAAATTTAGTAGGGTTAATACAGAATAATCAATTACAAAATGATAGTATTACTATAGGTAGCACTTCAATAGATTTAGGAGCAACTAGTACTACACTCGCAGGTTTAACAAAAATGGGTATAGGGAATAATTCACCAGATAGCACTCTTTCGGTCAATAAATTTTTCAGTGGAGGTAGTGGTATAAATCTTGACAACGCTATATCGGTCCAATCAACAGGAGATTTAACAACAAATCAGTATGCTTTTGGATTATATACGGGTAGTAATACAAATACAGGAAATTCTTATCTTCAATCAGGTATTTTAGATTATCGGGTGGGAAATAACAGAAATACAGCAAACTATCATTTATTATTACAACCATTATCTGGGAATGTTGGAATAGGTAATACTGCCCCGAGATGCCCGTTAGAAATCTCTGGTTATGTTTCTAGAGGTCCTCCCAGTGGGGTTTGGGGGTATTATATGAATACTTATGAAGTAACTATTGTTGGGAGTCCATATAATACATACAATAGAAATATATCTGTTATCGCACAAGAGGGAATCACTTGTCCGTTTTTCAGCACTTATAGTGACGTTAGAATTAAGAAAAATATTAAAAACATCTGTGAAGAATGTAACGTTTTAGAAACAATCAATCAATTATCCCCCAAAATTTACAATTATATAGATTATATTTCAAAAGGAAATAAACCTCATTTAGGTTTAATAGCACAAGAAGTAGAAAAAAACCAACCGAATCTTATTAATGATTTGGATATGTCCCATTATGTTCCTGATATATATTGTAAAGGTATATTTGATGAGTTGACTTCTATTATTCGTTTTGAAAAAGAACATAAAAAGACAGAAAGAGGAAAAGTTAAAATAATTTTATCTAACTTAGAAGAGAAATATTATGTTTTTGAAGTGATTTCAACAACTGAAATTAAAATATCAAGCACCGAAACAACATTGCCACAGAACGGAGATGTTTTTGTTTATGGAACAGAAATTTTTGATTTTAAAACAATTGATTATCAACAGATATTCATTCTAGGTATTGCTGGTATTCAAGAATTATCCATTGAGAATGATGAGTTAAAAAGTAGAATTGATATATTAGAAGAGAATCAAAAGAAAATTATGGAACATTTAAATATAGTTTTATAAATGAAAAGTAATTAAAAAATATATTTCCTTTATTTTATTTATAATATATTCTAACATATATATAATGATTGAATATATTTTTTTAGGTATTTTTAGTCTAAGTTCAGTTACATTAGGATTTATTTGGATGTCTGTTGTAGGAACTAAATTATTATATGCTGAAAAATTAAAAGATTTAAAACATTATAGAAATGAAACCATAGATATTATTAGAGAAAGATTAAATATTTTAAATGAACATGATGAAGAATATATTAAATTAAATAATTTATTAATAGAATTAATAAAGATAAAATAAAAAAATATTTTCTAATTATAATATATAATGGATAATATATTTGAGAGTTTAGGATTTAATATAATTACTAATGATGAATTTGATAAAATAAATTTAAATGAAAATTATGAATTAAATAAAATGTTTAATGAAGAAAAATTTGAGATTGAAAATATTAGAGATTACATTGATTACGATTTGAATGAAATAACAGAAATAAAAAAAGATAATGATAAAATAGTAGATATTCAATATAATAAAAGTGATAAAAATATTAGTTATTTAGAATGGTATTTAACTAATAATTATATTGAAGGTATGAATTGGTATATAAAAAATTATAGTAATATACCATTTATAGAAGATATGAGTTATTTTTTTGTTAAAAGAGATTTAACTGGAAAAGTAAAATTAGATAAATATGAAAAAATAATAATTAAAAAAGAATTGAAAAAACAGAAAAGAGCAGAAGAAATTATTGAAAATGAAAGAGGAAAATATATTAGAAAATTACAACGAGAAAAAAATAAACCATTAAAAACTATAAAATATGAAAATAAAAAAGTTATTGTTAATTTTTAGAAAAAAAAATATTTTCTTAATATATAATATAATGGAAATACAAAATGAGATATTACCTAAATTAAATGAAAAGGAGGCAGAATATTTTGGTCAATTATTGATGAAGGTAGAAAATATTAATAATTATAGAAAAACTTATTATCAAAATAATAAAGACAAAATTAAATTATATCAAAAAGAATATTATTCTAATAATAGAGAAGATAAAAAAAAGAAAATGTTAGATAGATATTATCTTAAAAAAAATAAATCTAATAATTAGTATATGGTGGATAAATATTATGAGTGATGAAGAATTTAGACAACGAAAATTTTTAGATGATTTGAAGAAAAAAATAAATTAGTAATATATAATATTTTTTGATATTTTAATTATTTTGGTTATTTTAATTTCGCTTGTAATAGAGATTTACAAAGACATCTTAAAACTAAAAGACATTTAAAAAAATTAAATATATTCTAAATATATAATGGATACATACATATTAAAAAAATCAAAAAGAGATGATAAAAGATTGGTTATAATAATGAATGAAAATATGAAACATCATTTCGGTTTAAAAGGGGGGAAAACATTTATTGATGGTAGAACAGAAAAAGAAAGGCAGAATTATATAGCAAGACATAAAGTTAGAGAAAATTGGGGAAATATCCACACATCGGGATTTTGGGCTTATCATTTATTATGGAATAAACCGACATTAACAGAGAGCATAAAAGATGTTGAAAAAAGATTTAATGTAAAAATTATAAATAAAACATAAATTAATTATATATTAATTATATATTAAAAAAAAAGTATTTAAAGAATTATTTTCTAATATATATATATATGGTAATATTTTATTTCTAATATATAAATATAATGTTCGCAAGAGTTGGAGGGAAATCCAAAATTAAAGATTATATAATATCAATAATGCCTAAACATAAAATATATGTAGAACCATTTATAGGAGGTGGTTCAGTATTTTTTTCAAAAAATCCAGCAGAAGTAAATATTATAAATGATAAAGATATTGAAATTTATAATATGTATAGAGATATGAAAACAGATGGAGAAAAAATGATTAATAGAGATTTTATGCCTAATAGAGATAAATTTAATAAATTATTAAAAAAAAAAAAATTTGATTCAATCGCAGATAGACTATATAGAAATTTATATATCACAATCAATAGTTTTGCAAGTAATAGGAGAGGTTTTGTTGGTGAAAAAGAAGTTGAAGTAAAAAAAAACACAAATGTTGGAAAAAAATATAAAACAACAAAATGGAAAGATTTTTTAAATAATAATAATGTAAAGATTTTTAATGAAGATTTTTCATCAATAATTAAAAAATATGATAGTCCTACAACATTATTTTATTTAGACCCACCTTATTCAAAATCCACTACTGATTATGATATTGGAGGTATAGACCCAATTAAAGTTTTTAATGCTTTACAAGGAATTAAAGGAAAATTTATTTTAAGTTATGATGCTTCACCAGAAATAAAAAAATTATTTAATAAATATAAAATTAAAATCGTCACAACTGCTTATGAAATAAGTGGACAAAGACAAGAAAATATTAAAGAATTTTTAATTAAAAATTTTTAATATAAATTAAAATATAAAATTTTAAAGAGAATGTGTAAGACTTTAAATATAGAAACAAAAAATATTATAAAATCTTGTGTAAATGGTAATGATAAACCTTCTTCTCATTGTTTTATTTTAATTAGTATTTAAATAACGCTTTT
>Ga0208645_1002621_pt1 | contig 14148 bp, 6 predicted proteins | sample VirMetDEL_Sep_01_FD_184519 | JGI IMG/M metagenome (GOLD analysis project Ga0208645, IMG submission 184519) | Aqueous microbial communities from the Delaware River and Bay under freshwater to marine salinity gradient to study organic matter... | ecosystem: Environmental > Aquatic > Marine >... | reverse complement strand
TCGCTGCTCTTGGTGTCAGCACGATGGCTTTTAATCTTAACGGCTTTAATTTTAACCAGTCCCTTCTTGATAGTCAGGGACGTGTTGTTCGTACTTGGGCAGACATTCTTAACCAAGCAAACCTTGGATTCGAAGTCATGCACGAACGAAACGCACACAACTTCCCCTTGGACCTTGCTTCTGTTGAGGCAACTCCTGTCGCCCTTAGCGCCCCTGCTGTAGGGTAAACCTAGCAATGCCGTCCGTTCATCCCTTAATGGGACGCATGTCACCTAATCATGGAACGGGGGTTAGGTACTTCTATCTAGTACAATGTCTAAAGTTGAATTGGATGCCCGTGTTCGGGAACAAAAGGCTGCTGAAAAAGAAGCCAAGTTGAAGTATCGCGGCATTGCATACATCTCTCACGCTACTAAATTCTAAGTAGCTGGAGTCAGGCACCTCAGAGTCGGACCTGGCTCCTCTTGGCGTTGGCCCTTACGAGGACACCCTTCGCCGTCTAGACGGTGGGATAGACCACAATAAAAACTAAATAACTCTGAACGTTCAGAGAGTCGATAAACCTTCTCTCTAAAAACAATGGCTTTTCAATCTTCGGATATGACCGCCGGGCTTACCCGTGGTGGTCAACTTAACGGTACGGGTGACGCCCGTGCTCTGTATCTCAAGCTTTTTAGCGGTGAGATGTTCAAAGGGTTCCAGAATAATACGATCGCTCGGGACCTGATTATGCGCCGTACCCTCAAGGGCGGTAAGAGTCTGCAGTTCATCTATACTGGACGCACGACTGCTGAGTATCATACTCCTGGTAACAGCATCCTGGGTGACACCAATGGTCGTCCCCCTGTGGCTGAGAAGACCATCACCTGTGATGACCTGCTGATCAGCTCTGCATTTGTGTACGAACTCGATGAAGTTCTCAGCCATTACGACCTGCGTAGTGAGATCTCTCGCAAAATTGGTTATGCTCTCGCTGAGAAGTATGACCGTCTGATCTTCCGTGCTATCGCTAAAGGCGCACGTCAGGCTTCCCCTGTCCAATCCGTTGGTACCGGTGCTGGTCTGGTGAGCATGGAAGAGCCTGGTGGTACTCAGATCCAAGTCGGTGCTACCGATGACAAGGCTTTTGATGCTCAATCCCTGGTTAACGCCTTCTACGACGCTGCTGCTGCCCTTGATGAAAAGGGTGTTAGCCAAGATGGTCGTGTGGGTGTTCTGAACCCCCGTCAGTACTACGCTCTGATCCAGGGTATTGGCACCGCTAACATTGGTGGTTATCTGGTGAACCGTGATGAGCAAGGTACTGCCCTGCAGTCCGGTAAGGGCATCATGGAAATCGCCGGTATCAAGATCTACAAGTCCATGAACATCCCGTTCCTGGGTAACTACGGTGTTAAGTACGGTGGTGCTACTGGTGTGACCTCTCCTGGTAACACGGGTGACTTCGTTGGTAGCGATACTGAGCTGGAGCCTGGTACTGTTGGTGGTGGCCTCAACAACAACTACGGTGCTCAGTCTGCGTTCGATACTTCCTGCGGTCTGATCTTCCAACGTGAAGCTGCTGGTTGTGTGGAAGCTATCTCTCCTCAAGTTCAAGTCACCTCTGGTGATGTCTCCGTGATTTATCAGGGCGACGTGATCCTGGGTCGTCTGGCCATGGGTGCTGACTTCCTGAACCCTGCTGCTTGTGTGGAACTTCACACTGGTACTGCAGGTACTGCCTTCGGTACTACTTATCCTGCTAACGCCTGATAAGGTTTTAGCGCTTTTTATGGGAGCCTCTTCGGGGGCTCCTTTTTTTTAATTCCTTATTGAGAATTAGTCTTATTATCAACTATGCCTTACTCAACCACTGGCTCCAACACTGAGCTACAAGCTGTTAATCAGATCCTGGCGTCAGTTGGTCAGGCTCCTGTAAACTCGTTGACAACTGAAGAAACATTTGTGTTAGAGAAAACTGACACTTTTGTCGGTTCTATTTCTGGTACTACGTTGACTACAGAAGAAGCTAACATTCCAGTCGGTACCTATATCTCAGGTACTGGTGTAACTGCAAACACATCAATTGCTACTGCAGGTGTTGCTCAAGGTACTACCCCTGAAACCTATGACTACACTGTTAACATCTCTCAAACCGTAGCTAGTACTACTCTTGTTAAATCAATTGTTTCTTACAAAGTTGAAACTCAAACCAACCCGGACGTTGCGATTGCTTACAACACTTTACAGGAAGTGTCACGTGAGGTACAATCAGAAGGCTGGTCCTTTAATACTGAACGAAACTACGATCAGTTCCAACCCGATGCTTCTACACGTAAAATCTCCATTCCTAACAACGTGATCCAAATGGATCTCAGTGAGGACTATGTAGCAAATCTTGGTAGAAATGCTGTAAACCGTGGGGGCTATGTTTACGACACTATTGCTCACACTAATGTGTGGACAACTACCGAAACACTTTATTTCGATGTAGTTTGGGAATTGGATTATGAAGATCTCCCCCAACCTATCCAGGCTTACATCGTAGCACGTGCTGCAGCTATTGTCTCTAGTAGAGTTATTGGTGATCCCAATCAATATCAAATGCTGCAACAGAAAGAAGCGTACACCAGAGCAATGGCTTTAGAGTATGACTGCAATCAAGGTGATCATAGTATCTTTGGTGCACCTGAAAATGGTAATTACTACAAGTCCTACAGTCCTTTTAATGCACTGATCCGATAATGCCAGCAGTAACTCAACTGACACCTAATTTTCTTGGTGGTGTCTCAAAACAAAATGATGACAAAAAACTACAGGGTCAGGTAACTGAGTGTATTAACGGCTATCCTGATCCTACTTACGGTCTGCTAAAAAGACCGGGTATGAAGTTTATTGATAAACTGAAAGACTCAGGAGGCAGTCCTTTTGATAAAGATGCATTAAACGGGGCAATATGGTTCTCTTTGGACCGTGGTACTGCTACGTCTTATGTTGGTGCTATTAAAGGAGCTAATATTTATATTTGGACTTCTGAAGGTGTACCGTGTACCATAACAGATCCTGGTGGTGGTCCTATAAACCCAAGCTATCTGACTGGCACCACTGCTGCTCATTACCATTTCCGTAGCATTCAAGATACTACAATTATTACAAACCGTACCGTAAATACTGCTATGCAAGCAGCTGGTACGTTTGATGCCAACTCAGTTGCTACTATTAAACTGCTTACTCTTACCGACGGTTCAAACTATTTTGTCACCCTTCAAGGTATTGAGTCTAATTCTACAGCACAGTCTACAACTACGTTTGATGATATGCTGCTCTACGATAGTGGTAGTATTAATACTAATCACCACCTTGTAGATGATATTGTTAAAACAATTACTGACCAACAAACAGCAAGTAATGCAGACTTTGATGGTACGTGGTGTATTGAAGGTTACACTAACAGCCTTGTAATTAAAAGATTTGACACTGTTACCAATCAAGTTCTAACTGATTACGAACACGCTGATGGTACGTTTACTGATGATGGTACGCCTTTGGCATTTACTATTACTGGTAAAGGCGGTATTGGTAATGATGCACTGGAGATATTTCAGGATGCTGTAGTCAATGTTACTAAACTACCTGCTGAATCTTTCCACGGTCACCACGTTGAAATCCTTAACAGTGATGGTGGTTCTGATAACTATTACGTTGAATACATCGCCTATGATGGTCAGTACGGACGTGGTTACTACGAAGAAACAGTAGCACGTGATGTGTCTACTGGGTTCAATGTTGCTACCATGCCGCATGAACTGGCTAACACTGGTGAAACTGCTTTTACTTTTGGTCCTATTAGTTGGAAATCGAGAGAAGCTGGGGATGATGATACTAGCCCTATACCTGCTTTTATTGGGGATCCTATTACTTCTACTTTCTTTTATAATAACCGACTCGGCGTCCTTTCCACGGATAACATTAATTTCAGTGTTGCTAACGATCCCTATAACTTCTTTGTTAAGTCAGCTCTTACACAGATTGACTCGGATCCTATAGACCTGAACGTGGCTAGCGTTAGACCTGTTACTTTGTCTGATGTGTTGCCGTCTCCTCAAGGTTTGTTGGTGTTTTCTGAGCGGCAACAGTTCCAAGTGTTTACCACTGATGGAAGCACTCTTACCCCTACGTCTACCATTGTCCGAAGCATCTCTAACTATGAGATGGATCCTGACATCTCCCCAGTGGACGTTGGTACAAGTACTATTTTTGTAAGTAAAGTACCTAGTTACAGTAAAGTATTTAGTCTTCAACTACAAGACGTTGAAACTAATCCGATCGTTGTTGACATCAGTAAAGCAGTTCTTGAGTGGATTCCAGATACCGTTGACAATCTAATTGTTAGCCCACAGAACTCTTTGGTTGTGTTGGTTGACCGTGGTTCATCTTATATGTACCTGTTTAGGTTCTATAACAACGGAGAAAAGAATCTTTTCCAAGCGTGGACTAAATGGCAGTTGACTGGAACAATTCAATCTGCCAGCATCCTTAACGATGATATTGTAGTGGTAACTCAACATGAAGATGAGTACACGTTACAGAGCATTACTATTGACGAGATTCCTACAGGATCCGTCACTGCAACTGCTTCTAGCACTGATGGTAACTCGTGCTTAGATTTTGCTACACGTCCAGTTGATCCTGGTTCAGGTTCTGCTGTTGTGTATGACTCAAGTGATGACGTTACAAAAATCTATGTCCCTTACACCCCTATCTCTACACAAGAAGCTACTATTCTGATTGCTAAACCTTCTACTGATGAAGGGTATTCTGTTAAAGGAACACCTAAAGTAGAAAGTGGTACAGGATACAATTACTTTGAAGTAGATAAAGACTTCACGGGTTTGGCTGATGGTATTGTCGTTGGGTACAGTTATGATTTTGAAGTAACTTTACCTACCTTCTATTTTAGACGGAGTGAGACAGAGACCGATTTTACTGCTGTTCTTACCATTGCCCGAGTTAGAGTATCTGCAGGTCGAACAGGTGCGCTTACCTTTAAAACTCGTGTGGGAAGTTCTAGAGAATGGATTGAAGTCAAAGAAGTTACCACTGTTAATGACTACGCAGCAACTGGTAATCCAGTAAAAGCTGAGTATCAATTCATTGTTCCCATCCACCAACGTAACACTAATTTTGAACTTAAAGTGACAAGTAATTTTCCGTACCCTGTATCGTTGGTGTCGATGATGTGGGAAGGTAACTATTCACCACGATTCTATAGGAGGGCTTAATTATGCCAGCACAAGACTGGGCAAAGGGTTTAGGCGCTGCTGGCGGAGTTTTTTCCGCAGTTGGTGGTGTTGTTGGTGCCTTCCAAGCAAGTGCAAATAACTCTAGAGCTGCTCAAGCAAGGAACCAGGCCCTTGAAGCATCCAGGCAGAAAGCCAACATGACCAACGCATATAACCTGGAAAGGTTTAATGCTGAGGTAAATGATTACATTGCTGCACGTCAGTATCAATTTGACACTGCTGTTAAACAGTGGCAGTACGATACTGAACTACAAGATTATCGCTATCTTCAAGAAACTAAAAAATATCAAGGTTCTGTTGATAATTATCAAAAACAGATTACCTTTAATGACATTGGTGCTCGGATGGCTTACGAGTCACAGCAAGCACAGTTTAACGAATTGCTAGCGTCCGCTGCATTTGAAGGTGAAGGTGCTCTTATTGAACAGCTACAAGCAGAAGGTAGAGCCTCACTACGGCAGGCTGGTGGTTCACGTACCAAAGCTATTCAATCTACTCTTGCCGAACAAGGCAGAAATGCAGCTATTTTAAGCGCAAGTCTAGTCAGCGGTCGCCGTGAGTATGATCGTGGTATGCGTGATGTTAGCCTGCAACGCTACGGTGCTGATATGCAAGCTGCAGCTAACCTTATGATTGAACCTGAACGGCTGCCTGAACTAGTCAGACCTACTATGGGTCCGGCACGTACCTTTGTTGCACCAATGGTGGTTATGCCTGAAGCTGTTCCCCCTGCTCAAAAAACTAATCCACTTATGCCTCTCATTAGCGGCGTTGCTTCTGGTTTAATGGGCGCTGCTGGTGGTTTTACAGGATAACTAAATTATGGCACGACGACAATACACCCCCGGTACAAAAGCTAGGGGTTTTAATGCAGTTCAAGTCAGCAACGCTAACCTTGCTCAATTAGAAGCAGCGGGCAACCGTGTCTTACAAAACATGCAGGCTCAGCGGAATGCTGATTTAGAGAACAGGCAGCGGACTCTCAATGCAATGCAGTCCAATGCTAACTACACACAAAACGCTCTGGATCGTAATTTCCAGATTGCTTCTACTAACGAAACTGAGCGACAAAGACAAATTCAATATGACGAAGCTGAGAGGCAACGTCGGTTTGAACAAGCCAGCGCTGGGGCTGCTCAAGTTTTTAAAAGTTTAGCTAGTCTTAGCTTTACTGCTGGTCAGAAATTCAAGGCATTAGGAAAGGAAGAGGACGAACAAAACTATAAAAAGGGTTTGTATGAAGGGTTAGCTACTGGCGGGTCGATGACCCAAGATAAGCTTCTATTTCTATCTAAGCTGAACGACCAAGATGCTTTGTCTTCGTTGCTAGAAAATAACGCTGCTTTAGCAAAAGAAAAGGGTTACGATCCTAATGCTATTTCTCGTGTCTTAAACATGAGTGCTAAGCAACGTGCTGGGTTTTTCTATGGATCTATTCAGCAGCAAACAAAAAGCCAGTACAGTTCGTTTTATAATGATCAATTAGCTAATCCAGAGAACACTATTCTTGTAAATGGTGAAGAGATTTCTTATAGCCAAGCTTTAGGTGAGCCGGGTCAACTTGCTGTGGTTCAACAAGCAATCGCAGACAAGTGGATCAAAACCAACAACTGGCCTGAAAACCATGACATGCTGGGTGGTGCTTACCAGGAAATGTCAACCATTCATAATAGTGCCCTTGCTATTGCGACATCTCAGCAAACCAAAAATCTAAACGCAGACACCTTACAAAGGTGGGATAATGCTGCTTTCAGCGATTGGAATCGCTATGGTGGTGAAGCGTTTAGAATGCACAAAAATCTAGAATCTCCAGAAGCTGCTCACACGTGGTACAAAGAACAAGCTACTCTGATGAATCCAGACGGCACGTTTGTACTAAGTGATGATCAAGTCAGACTGACTGATGTTTATGGTGAAGGCGCAACTAACGGTAAAAAAGGTAGTTACGAAGATGATTTTGAGAAACGTACTCTCGAACTGTTTAATGCTAGAGCAGATAAACGACGTGAGTGGATGACGAACCAGGATAAAACAGACAAAGCTGAGTACAAGCAGGAAAGTAAAGCCTGGTGGGAAGAGTATCAAAGAAATCCAACTAAAGAAACTCTTGCTGCTGCTGAGGAGTCTTTCAGCGATAACCAAGAGGGTCCGCCCGAATGGATTGCTCGTGCTAAGAAAGGTTTGGAAGGTGGTCAATACATCCAAAATCTTAAACTTGCAGCTAAAGATGCTGAGCAACGTGGTATACTAACCCAAGCTCTTGTCACGGAAGTTTTTGGTTATGATCCTAAAGAAGGTAACCGTTTGCAAGAAGTACTTGACAAGCAGAATCCATTTAATAAAAGTGATGTTTTTAAAGAGCAGCGTAAAGGGCTAAGCAGACTCACTAAAAAACCATCTGCAACTGTACAATTCCCTCAAGACTCTTCTCATACCTTACATGCTTCACGGATATTGGGACGTGAGTTTGATGAGCTTGTGAGAACTTTAGCTACTCAGTACGGCGGTGATCAGGCTGCTATTGAAAAAGCATCCGTTGAAGCAGCAGGTATCCTGGAGGGTAAACTTGCAGCAGATGCCACTAAATCTGATGGAAGGTATTACAGAGAATATAATCCTATCACAGGTTTATTTACTTTTCCTGGTTTAAAGGATGAAAACCTTACACCTAGTCAGGAAGCTAAAGAAGCAGCTATTCAGTTCCAAGAGGCTATTAACAAAGGCAAACGTAAAGACCTTATTAACACTAAGTTTGGTGTCTTAACTGAAGCTGAGTTGGACAAGGAGCTAGAGAACTTTAACAAACCAGGCTACACTCCTAACGTTAAACTTGTTCTAGCATCTCAAGGTGTTGATGGTGGGTTACCCGCTGTTCTCCGCCGCCAAGCTACTTTGGCTGGTATGTCTGATCAGTTGGGAGACTTGCCTGAATCCTTACAACGTGTCAGTGCTTATTCTCCATCTGCTCAAAAGCTTCTGTCAAAATATTTAAACGCAGAAGTAGCTACACGAATTCATGGTTATGAAGGCGGTAAATTGGCTGTTGAATGGAACCGTCACATTGTTCCTGCTCAACACCGAGACAGCGTGGAGTTACACGCTAAAGAACTGAACCAGTCCCCCGCAATCCTTTCAGCTGTTCTGGAACAATCTGGCTGGAATCCTAATGCAAGACTTCCATCTGGACGGGCTGGTATTGGACTGCTATCACCAGAAATGGCACGACTTTTAGACATTGATGTCACTAACCCTGATGAAAGCATCAAGGGTGTAGCAACACAGATGAATGTGTTGACAGCAGCTTTTGGCGACCCTATAGTCGCAGCAGGTGCTATGCATTCTAGCCCTGAAATTATGAAAGCTTATTTAGAAGGTGTTGGTGAACTGCCTGCAGAAACTACTAACTATATGCGTAAAGTAGCTAAGGCTTACTATAAATATAGTGGTGATACTCGGGTGTTAAGTAACCCTCACGTTGCCAGGGCTGGAACCAGTTTCCAAGCAGCTAACATGGCTACAACTTATGAAGGCATGGATACTAGCGAAGGACCAGATGCTGGTGAAAACGCTTGTGTCTACGCGATTAACAAAGTGTTGCGAGCTAGCGGAATACAACCACCTTGGGGTGATGACCTTTATGTTCCAACTGTAAAAGCAAATCTTGATGCAAATGCAAAACAGATTTCTGGACCAGTGCCTGGGGCAATTGTTATCATGCAAGATAATGGTACTCCTCCTTATCCACACATCGGCATTGTCCGTAATGATGGGATGATTATCAGTAACAGTAGTTCTGCAGCTAAATTTAACTGGGTAATGTCCCCACAAGAATACGAACGACACTACGGTAAACCTAATCTTTACTACAGATTGAACTAATCATGCCTTATGATCCGAACGGAGTGCTTCGGTCAGGCGAAGAAGAACTGCAACTGACTGAAGAAGGTCAGGCACAAGCAGAAGCTCTTCAACGGGCAGCAGAACTAGAGGAAGCCCAAGCTGCTGAAGAAGCGGCTGGGCAACCCACTGCTGCAGCTCCTACGGGAGAAGCCGAGCCAACTCCACAACCCGCTGCTTCTACGGAAGCGGAAGATGAATTTGATCCTACAAAAGACTTTTCTTTCTACGAAGCCCGTGGCATGAGTAGGCAAGAATGGAATAAGCGAAGGCTTGGCGGTCTCAGCGTTGGTAGTGATGTAGAGGGTTTCTCTACGGATCCGAAATACGCTTTTGAACTAGCAGCTGCTGTTCCAACTGGCGGCTTAGATTTCGCTGTTGACACTATTAACATTATCCCTGGTGTCAACGTTCCTAAGCTGACTAAATTTGAAAACGATGCAGCACAAGCTATTCGTGATGTGTCTTCAGTAGTCCTGCCTACTATCGGAGGTGTTGGTCTCCTAAAAGGTGCTGGATTGGCTGCCCACTCACGTGTTGGGTGGAGCTTTGGTAACACACCATTTATGCGTTACCTGGGTAACCGTGGTGCTGAGGCTCTCGGTGGTCTTGCTGTTGGTGCTGTTAGCAGTGAATACGAAGGTGAAAACCTGCTGGGAATGGCTAAAGCAGCTCTCCCTGCACAATTCGATTTTATTCCTGATGATCTAGCTACGCTTGGTACTGCTGAGGAACCGGATGCAAAACGACGTAAGAATATTTACGAAGATCTACTGACTGGTCTTGTTACTGAACTTGCTTCAGGTGTTGTCCGCCTTGGTGGTGCTATTATTGATTCTACTGGATTCTTGAGAAAGACCAATAGAATGATTGCAGAATCTGATGCTTCTCAAAAATGGTTGAAGGAAAACTCTCCTCCTGAACCTACTACCGTTGAAGAATCCGTCACCATGGGTATGCTTCGACAAGAGGATGCTTTGGATGAAGTGGGTTTCTACGGACTCTCACAAAACCCTAATCTGGATAAGCCTATTAAAGGTGTCCATGATATGTTTGAGTACGGTGAACTTGGTGTGCGTACTGTCGATGACTTCGGTATCGTTGGTGCTAGCATCGACCAAGCCCGCATTAAAGGTAATCTAGGCACTGTTGAAGGGCGTCTGGGTAACGTCATTTCTGAACCTGCTTTACAATATGGTCTTCGTGGTGCAGGTAATGTTGACGAAGTTGTGCTTGGTTTGGCCGACCAGCTGCGCCTAGCCGATCGGATTGGTATGGAAAGTGGTGCTGGTTGGAAAGTTACCTTTGACGATCAAATCGACGCCACTATGGATCTTGCACATGATTTGTTCGATCCCCGTATGAGTCGTGCAGATATTGATCAGATTATTAAACCTCACCTTAGCGTCAATGATGCTGGTGTCCAAGTTATGGACGAAGCAGGTTTTGGTATGGTATCCAAAGCTATTCGTGGTTTTGGTGAACAAATCAGTGCAATGGACGTAGCTCGGGCTCAGTCTCTAGTTGCCGGTTCTTTGTCAGGACGTGTTGCTGACTTGTCCGAAGGTGTTCGCCTGATGGAAGGTACTTCTGCTGTTGGACCTGGACAAGAAAAGATTATTGATTTGATGCAATATCTTGTACAACTTCAGGGTTCTGCAAGCTACTATAAACACCGTAAAGTGGGTCTCCTTAAGCAGATTCAGAATGGTTTTACTAATATTGTTGGTTATAACAACACCACTATTAGTGAAGCTGACGATGTAGCTAAAGCAATCTTCCAGAAATCTGAGCAGTTTGGCACTACGCTTCGTGCTATTGCAGAAACTAACCCTAACCTGATGAAGCAATTCTTGATGGGTTATGAGATGACTGGTGGTCGGATTAGTTCCATTCGTGAACTAAACGATTACATCTCTGCAATGACAACTGATATTGGTAAAGCAATCATTGATCCTAATCCTGAAGTCCAGAACAAGCTTCTGGCTGGTATGTGGTCTAACATCTACGCTTCTTACCTATCAGCATTTAAAACACCTCTTGAAGCCACGTTTGGTAACATCGGTGGTTTGATTTCTAAACCTACCGCCCACTTTATTGGTGCTGTGATGCATCAAGATTGGACTGCTATACGTCGTGGTTACCTTGCTTATGGTTCGATGAATGAATCTTTGCGTAGATCCTTACCTTATATGGGTGAGATCTTTGCAAAGGCTTCTAAAGATCCAGACTCTGTGGCAGCCATCACTCGTCGTGACCTGTTGCTGCAACAAGAACAAGAGATTGAACTTCTCCGTGAAGTAGCAGATAGTCAAGCAGCTGAAGGTAGCTGGGGTATGCAATACATTGTTCAACAGATTGAAACAATGAATGCCCTTGCTAAAGATCCCCGAAATCGTTTTGGTCCTAATGGATTGATTGCAAGTGACGGTTTTACTGGGGCAATGGTTGCTCACTCTGAATCTTACATGCGAGCTGCTAATGAACTGATGGAATCTGGTCTTCCTCTTACTAAAGAAAACCTTGCTCCTATTGCTCAAAAAGAGTATGACAAAATGTTTGGTCCTGATGGACTAATCAGGGATGAAGCTGTTCGTTGGACTACCAATGAGCTGGCACTTAACTTGGATTCGCCTTTGGTTGAGGGTTCTAATGCGTTGTCCCAGCACCTATCGTTCATGAAACCGTTCCTTATGTTCCCCACTACGGGTGCTAACAGGATCAGTATGTTTGGTAAGTATGCTCCTTATGCTCCTTTCCAAAAAGATGTCAATGAGCTTGCATTTACTCCTCTTAAGCAGCTGCTAGGTAATGAGCAGTATGTTAATGACCTGCTGTCTAGCCGTGGTTATGACATTGCTAACATGACTACATTGGCTAAACTTAACAAAGTCACGGACCTGAAGTATGAAACTCTGGGACGTAAGGCTATTGGTACTACTGCAGTAATTGCTACCGTTAGTCTATTCGGTGATGACCGTATTACTGGTGATGGTCACTATGATCCTCAGATCCAAAAAGCACGGATTCAGCAAGGTTGGAAACCACGTAGCATTAAAGGGCTAGACGGTAAGTACTACTCTTACAAAGGTCTAGGTGTGTTAGCTGACTGGATTGCATCTACCGTTAATACTATTGATAACTTTGACAGCATTGGTGCACAAGGTATCGAAACTATCCTACCTAAGTTTGCATTTGTCTTGAGTGCTGCTACTACTGACAACACTGGTTTGTCTAGTATTCGCCCGTTGCTCCAAACTCTTGGTGGCGACACCTCTGCTGCAAGCCGTTGGGCTGTTGGTTTCCTAAATGGTCTTGGTCCCCTTGCCTCTCAACGTGGTGAATGGAGCCGTGTTTTCTCTGACGGTCTACGTATCGTAGATGAAGACGTCTTCAGCTATATGAAGAACCTTAACAGGTTTGCTGCTGAAATTGATCCTAAAACTGCAGATCCATTTATCTACAGTCCTGTGAGTGGTAAGAAAGTGAATAGCTATGGTTTCCTGCAACGTGCTTGGAATGCCTACATGCCGTTCCCTATCCACGATACAGCTTCTGAAGAAGAGCAATTCCTGCAGCAAATTGAATATCCTACTGCTACTCTGTTTAAAACCAAAGATGGTGTAAAAATTCCTAAACAGATGAGGTCTGAGCTGCTTCGTATTATGGGTGAAGATGGTCATTTCCAAGCTGGTATCCGTGAAGTAATGCGTAGTAATAAACAGTGGCGGTCTATGGAAAGTTTTAATGAACTCCGCCGTCAAGGTAAAGCTCCTGAGCTAGCAACGTGGCACCGTATTCACGAAAGACTTCGTGCTGCTCAAAGGTTTGCAGAGAACCAAGCTTATTCGCGCCTTGATCCTGGTCTTCAGCAGCAGTTTGTACAGCTGCAAGTGGAAGAACAATTGAAACAGGCTGCAAGTAGGCAAGGTGTCGTACTTGATCCCACCCTTAACATCCGTAAATAACCAACTATGGCTACAACTGAAAATACTCCTTTTGGAAATGGTGGGAATACGTACTCATTTTCATTTCCATATCTAAAAACTGAAGATGTTCGTGTAGAGCTGCAAGAGTATGACGACACCCAACCAGTGGGTGATAAAATTATTAGTCGTTCCTCTACTTCAGCTTTTACTATTCCTGCTGGGAATCCTACTCAAATTATTTTTAACGCTATTGGTGCGGACACAGTTTATCAAACTGCCGATGGTAATGTTAGAGAAGAATCGGACCCTGGTGAGTATCCTGTAAGGATTCGTATTTATAGAGCTACTCAACCTGATGCTACTCCTGCTACGTTCTTTGCGGGTTCCGCCATTAGAGCACAGGATTTAAATGATAACTTCGATCAGATCCTGTACATCATGCAGGAAAAGGAGAATGCACTGATTTCTATCCAAACGGGTGGTATTGGTGACAATGTTATCTCTACGTCAGCAATTCAAGACGATGCAGTTGATTCTACTAAGTTAGCTTCTGATCTGACGATTGACCTTGCTTTTGGTACTGCTGGTTTACCAAGTCTGACGTTTGATGCAAATACTGGTTTATATAGCCCTGACGAAGACCAAGTAGCCATCTCGACTAATGGTACTGGGCGATTGTTTGTTGATGCGAATGGCAACGTAGGGATTGGCACGGCAAGTCCAGCTAGTCTTCTGCATCTAGCGGATGATACAGGATTTTTTATCAAGCTTGAGCGAACAGGCGGATCTCCTTCTGTTTGCAATGTAAGTAATTCAGGAAACGTATTGTCCCTATCCAGCAACGGAAGCGGTATCCAGTTCAACACAGGCGCAACACCAACTGAAAAAGCCCGTATCGACGCCTCTGGCAGATTGGGTCTGGGGACTAGTAGCCCTAGCGAGCAACTCCAACTCGGCTCGGGAAATATTAAGCTCGGCCTGACTGGTCGAATTTTTTCAACTGATGGCACCCGTGGTTCCGTTCAAATATCCGCGCCAAA
>Ga0208645_1002620_pt1 | contig 14149 bp, 29 predicted proteins | sample VirMetDEL_Sep_01_FD_184519 | JGI IMG/M metagenome (GOLD analysis project Ga0208645, IMG submission 184519) | Aqueous microbial communities from the Delaware River and Bay under freshwater to marine salinity gradient to study organic matter... | ecosystem: Environmental > Aquatic > Marine >... | reverse complement strand
ATTGGATTCCTGAAATTTACAGCTAACGACGGTAGCGAATTTGCTCAAATCTTCTGTCAAAAAGATGGAACTACTGGATCAGGTGATTATCCTGGCGCGTTAGTGTTCTCCACTACTGCCGACGGAGCGAGCAGCCCAACACCAAGGATGACGATTGATTCCTCAGGCAACTTACTGCTCAGAAGTCTTACTTCGACGTGGGTTTCAAACTATGTGGGAGCAATCTATAACAAAGGTGCATCACCAAGTCTTGTTATTGGTAGAACAGATGCAACCGGAGCAGCATCTGAAGCTGCTTGCATATTTACTAACAGCGCAGACAATTCCGTTGGGTCCATTTCAATTAGCAATACAGCAACTGCCTATAACACCTCTTCTGACTATCGCCTCAAGGAAAACGTTGTCCCGCTGACCGGCGCTGCAGATCGCGTCAACCAGCTTCAAGTTCGCCGCTTTAACTTCATTGCCGATCCTGACACTACGGTTGATGGTTTCCTTGCACACGAAGCACAAGACGTTGTTCCTGAGTGTGTCACTGGCACCAAGGATGGAGTTGATGATGAAGGCAATCCTGTCTACCAAGGTATTGACCAGTCCAAACTGGTGCCACTATTAACGGCTGCACTACAGGAAGCACTAGCTGAAATCGAATCGTTGAAGGCTCGTGTTACTGCGCTAGAGCCATAAGTCCTACTCTCTACTTTCCCTGGTGCGTTAACCGCCCCGTGTCATAACGGGGCTTTTCTCATACACTGCTAACAAGGCATTCTCTCTCATGGCTGACTCCAACCAAACACCTGGCATCGACTTTCCTTTCACCGTGTGGAAAGTTGCCAACATGGAGCGTGAACTAAGCGACGGTGTGGTGTTCACTGTGCATTACACCGTCACGCGCTTCAAAGACGGCGAACAGGCTGGAGCGTATGGCAGCCTTGGTTTCGAAGCACCTGAGCCCGACAACCTGATCCCTTACGCCGACCTCACCGAAGAGATTGTGGTGGGCTGGGTGACTTCACAACTTGGCGAAGAAAAAGTGACCGAAATTGATGCGGCACTTGATGCGCAGATTGACGAAAAGCTCGCGCCAACCAAAGCTAGTGGGATGCCTTGGAACTGATGCAGCGTCCTGATCCGATGATTCCTTCAAAGCCTGGCGCGCAAGACACCCAAGCGATGGATAATCGCGTCAAATGGCTAGAAGCCTTGTATGTGCATGATGGTCGGAATAGTCCTGACCATCCTTTTCATCACACATACACCGGCTTGGCCAAGCAATATGCGAACGTCCCATTGCCAGATCTTTGCGATAACGACTGATGGCAAAGCCTAAAAGCCTGAACGGGTTGACTTTTGTTCAAGGAAAACCTAAGAAAACCCGCCAAGGTCACGGGCAGCACAGCCGCCCACGGGGGAGCCGCAAACTTCCTCGTGGCCAAGGTCGATAAACTAAAAGCAGCTCCCGGAGATCTGCCGCGTGGATATATTCTCCGGCATTGCCACAGTCATTATTTCTGCAGGTGTTGGCGCGTTGTGGCGACTAGACAAGCGCAGCAGCGTGATGGATGCACGCATCACCTTAGTACTTGAACAGATCACTGCATTGCGCAGCGATCATAAAGAACGCCTAGATGATCACGAAAAAAGGTTGAGAGCACTTGAGCAGGCAGACTAAGCTGAGTCTGAATGCTTTGCTTCCATGGCAGAAATCATTTCGAGCCCGATCACTTGGATTGTGATCGCTGCTGCTAGTGAAATTATTGCGTTGACGCCGTTGAAATCCAACAGCGTGGTGCAGCTGATCCTGCAAGCTATGTATGCAGTGAAGCCAAAAAAGTAATCAACGTGCCGCCAGATGCCCAATGGCTTTGGCGGTTTGACACACGTTCAAACTGGCAACGTATGCAGCGCAGCATTCAAGCGCGCAAGTTTCACGCAACGCTTCGCAGCAAAATCGACACCGCCGTCCAAATCTGGCACGCAACCCAGCCAGACGACACGCCGCGGCCGATCTATCGCGAGCATCCAGGAGATGGCCCGTTAGGTGGCCCGATCAGCATTCATTCACCATGGTCTGATGAACGACAAACCGATTCAGCTGATTGATCTGTTCAGGTACTGGAAAGATTTGGGCCATCAGCGTGCAGCCATTGTGCAGCTAGGTGAGCTGATTGAAAGCCGCGCGCCAGATTTGCTGCGCCGTGATCGTGACTGGTATCACGCTTGGTGCAGTGCAGTGCCAGCCAAAGGCGTTGATTGGCTAATCACACGCCGTCAGATTGCGCAAATTTCAGGCCATAACGAAGCGCAGTTTGATGATGTGTTTATGGAAGATTTGAACAGGTTGGTGCTGGCCACTGGCATGACAAGCGTGACGCAGCGGCGGATGCTGGTGGCGCAGACGTGCCATGAAACTGCTGGCTATCGCTACATGACAGAGATCGGTGATCGCGATTACTTCACGCGAATGTATGAAGGCCGCAGTGATCTAGGCAACACGCAGCCTGGTGATGGATATCGTTTTCGTGGCTGTGGAGTGATCCAACTCACTTCACGCTACAATTTTGCACGATTTGACAAATGGATGCGTGACAACGGCATGGCCGACGATCGCATCATGGAAGGCACCGACTACGTGGTGACAAAGTATCCATTCCTATGCGCGGTTTGCTGGATTGAAGAAAATAACTGGGCAGCGGTCTGCGAAGCCGGCGACATCTACCAATCAACCAGAATCCTTAATGGTGGTTACAACGGAATCGACGATAGGATCCAGTATTACGAGAAAGCCAAGGAGTTTATCACTGCATGACCGTTCTTTGTGATTGGCAGATCCGCGAGCTATGCGAAGCCAGCCAGATGGTGTGGCCATTTCGTCCTGATCTGCTGAACCCGGTCAGCATTGATGTGGTGCTTGGCCATCACCTGATGATTGAGGTGATGGACAGCAAAGAGCTAATTCAAATCGACATTTCAACCCGCACTGAGGATGATCCCTACATGCTGCTGCCGGGTGAGTTTTGCTTGGCGGAGACGTTTGAAACCTTCAACCTGCCCAGTACTGTGTCGGCGCAATTTGTGCTGAAGTCAAGCCGCGCGCGCGCAGGGTATGAAAATTTGTTCAGCGGATGGTGCGATGCAGGATGGCATGGCAGCAAGCTAACGCTCGAACTGGTCAATGCACGGCGCCATTGGAGCTTGCCACTGTATCCAAACCTCAAGATCGGCCAAATGGTGTTTTTTCAGCACGCCAAGCCGCTGCAGGATTATTCAATAACCGGCCGCTACAACAACGACATCACCGTGATGGCAGCAAAGTCTGACCAGCTGGCCGCATAATGTGCAGCAGGAATTTGGCGCCAGATTGCACTAAGTCATAATCGTCATAACCACGCCTTTCGGCCCATTTGGTTGCTGCCTGATGGGTCTTAAATGGGCCTGCTGTTAGCTTGCGGATCACCAGTCGTTGATGGGCGATTGTGGGTCATAGCTTGCCATGACTTTGCGCATAATGCTGGCTTTTAACTGACCGCGTTTTTCTTCCACTAGGTGCATCGACGACACATAGCAACTTGATGTGATGCCATGCAGCGTGAGGCTAACGCGCAGCATGTCGTCTGGCATCTGTTCAATCTCAAGAGGCGGCTCTGACATTGTTCGACTCGCTACCGTATAGCTAGCAGGCACAGCCTAATGCGTTGGTACGTTGTCGAGATAAATGCAAAGCTATTGCTGAAATCTGAAACAGAACCCGAGGAGCTGCCCGCTGACATCTATTCGCACATTGCAGAGTTCTTGCCATCTCTAGATCACTTGATGGATCTGGAGGTGGAAAGCTTTCCATTGCCGGAGGATGTGCATGGATCACCAGATCGAAGGAACGCACCTGATTCCGAAGAAGCAGAATAAGCTGCGGTTTCGTGATCAAATATTTTTGAACTGGGGGTGGTGCTGCGCATATTGCGGCAACATGCTGGGCGAACGTGATGCGACCTTAGATCACGTAAAGCCAAAGGCTAAGGGTGGCCTGACGGTGCGGGAAAATCTTGTCGCCTGCTGCCTTGGTTGCAATAGCCATAAAGCCCACCATCCATGGCGCGAATGGTTCCGCGGTCAAGAATTTTGGCGTGAATCACGCGAACGCTGGATTGAACAGTGGATTGAATCGTGAAGCATTGCGCCAATGGCACGCGCGCGACGTTCGCTAGTGCAATCAACGCAAAGTCCACCACCTGCAGTGCAGATGCGCCAAGCACTATTAGGGCGGGGGTTAATCTTGCAGCTGCACAAATAGCGCACAACTTGGGGCAAATCTTCCCCCAGTTTGGCGGCACTCAGGCACACCAACTTGGCACCGGTTGGTCTTTGGTGACCATTGCTTGCATACCCAGCAGGTCAAGCGATCGGGTAATTGCTCCGCTGCAAACTGACGGTAAAACTCAACCGCACGCTGCTGCGCGGTAAATAAATGATTTGTTCCCAAAGCTTTGGTGGCCTTGTGTTCAAGTTTGGGGCCGATCGTTAAATAAGCGACCCAGCCGCGTGCTTCGGGGTCAACATCCAAAATCAAGCGGCCGCCATACAGTGAGATCATGAGCGTCGCCAGATGCGTTCAAGGTGCTGCACTTGTTCTCCGTGTTCGTCTAATGGTTGATCATCCATTGGATCAGCGGCAATAAAAACCAACGGGCCATCCATCTGTTTGATGACAACCAGGCCAGTGCGGGGGCTTTTGATCAGCAGGCGCAATGCCCAGTTTTCGAGCTTGGTCAAGAATGGCAGCTTCATGGTTTCACACCTTCCAGCAAGCGGTTTAGATACCACTGCCCCTTCTCTAGCGATTCGTTGCCGCCTTTCAACCGTTCGCGGAAAATGTACTTAATGATATTGCCTTTGCAAAAACCCCGAAATTCTTCCGGGGTCAATGCGGCTTCGATTGCGTCGATGCATTCGACTTTGCCCAAGTAGTGCTTGGGGCTGTTGACAGCATCAGTGGGTTTCATCGATTCGGTTGAGAAGAAGTTGCAATTCAAGCGAGCGTTCACGGGTGCGTGGCTCGCCTTGTAGCTCTTGGAGTCTGGCGCGGATCAGATCAGTGATACGGGTCCGTTCGATTTGAACGCCTGCAGTGTCACTGATAAGATCATGCAGCCGCTTTCTGGATGGCTTCATTGAATTTAATTGTTGCATTAGGCCATCGGTTTTGGGCGTATTTGATCGCCGCTGATTTGCTTTCAGCAGGGAGGATTACGCTCATTGGTTGAGACTGGGCCATGTGGACTTTGATGCGGTATTGGCGGGTGCGCTTGCCAGACACTGGCCGTGATACACCTTCGCCATACTGGGCGCCATCATCATCATGACGCCATTGAAAAGCAGCGGATTCAAACTTAGACATCAGGCAATGAAACTTCAGTGAGGGTCTGTGGTGTCAGCCATTCTATGCGGTTCCACATGCTGCACCAATCGTCAAAGGCAATGGCCTTGGCTTCTTCAAATGATGAAGCTTTGATGCACTCCAACACGTTGGCATCTTTGATCTGGAAATAGTAGCGATTCATTTGCAAATCACAGCATCGGGTGAATGATGGGCCTGGACGCCATGGTCGTGGATGATTGCCGCAAAGACGATCACCGGCATCAGAAACAGTGCGACGTTTGCGAGCTTGTTGCGCATTGGGGTGAGTGGCGAACAGCGGCATCATGATGCACCCCCGATGGTGCCGCCAGTGGGCTGTTGTAATCAGTAACAACGCAACCGCGGTGTGGTTGCTAGCTTGCTGCTGATACCTCTTTCAGGATGTATCGATCGTTCCGGCTAACGGCAGGGTGTCGGGTCACCACGGGGATGCAGGCGCGTGAGCCGGTCCCCCCTGCCAACCATTACGTGCAGCAGGCATCAGCTGAAGGCCAATAGCCAGGCCCAGTGATGCAGCCAGCAAAAAGCCGGCGATTAGGTCGTCTCTTCCCATAGCTTCACCACCGGAACCTTGAGGCATGGTTTGCTGCCTTGATTGCCTGGGTTATCCCAGCTGCAAGCCCACGCCGGTGCGATCACCTCAACGGTGAACCATGTGTGCTGGCACTCAACGCAAGCGCGACGCCGCACCGCATGATCCTCCGGTCGGTTGTTGGTATCAAGCGCACGCAGCTTGCTGCTGTTGCATTTGGGGCATTTCATCGCGACAAAATAGGGAAACGCAGCACAGTCATGGCCTTAGGTGATTGGATGGATTTTGATGTGCCGATGGAACAAAAATTTGAGATTGAGCAAGAATGCCGGCGAATCGAGACGCATCCCGAAGCCGGCACACTTGCTGCAATTCTGCTGCGGCAAAACTATTTGCTGCAACACCTGCTGAACAAAGCCGTGCATGAAGTCGCACGGCTTGAATCAGAGTTGCCTTAAAAAATCACGTCACCGCCAGTAGCAGCGGCCAATGATTGCGCTGCCTGATCGACTGGTGGGGCTGCGGGTGCAGCCTTAGCGGCTTCCGCTCGCTGGGCTTCCTCTGCTGCCTTCATAGTCTTGTAATCCGGCTCAAATTGCAGGCTTAAATAAGTTTTGCCGTTAGCCGAGGTTTTAGGCCAACCGACCACCTTCATTGGCACTACCTCATCGTTGAGATAGTCGTTGTGCTTTAGCTCGGTTTGGCAGGAATAGTGCAAATAAGCGACATGCATTTGCAACTGACTTTTCGGGATCTCGACGTAGCCGGTGAATGCTGGGTAATTTTTACCAGGATCATAATTTTCGCCATAGATCCGCTTGTGGTCTTCAGCGGTGTTTTTGAAAACATTGCCATTGAACTTAAAATTCATTTTCCTCCGAGGATGGTGGTGTTGGCCTGTTCGTATTGCTCCACCGCGGCCAACGGGTAGAGCACGCGGCCTTCAACTTTCATAAAGTCAGGCCCGCAACCGACGCGACGCCAACGAATCAGCGTCTGACGGTGCAGCTGCCAACGTTCGGCAAGCTGAACATCAGTCAAAAAATCAGAAGATTTCATCAGCAGGCTGTGGCGCAAGCTCCGGCTGTGGTGCATCCTCGACGGTGATCGGCTCAATGTCCATTACTTCCTCTTGGCTGTGGCTGATGCCTACCAAAAGGTCGGGGATATACAGCCGGCCCCACATGGCCGCGGCCCGGTAACGGATCATCAGATCTGGCATTGTCCGCCACTTGCTGCCTGATTTTGTGGACCAGCCTTCAGCTTTAGCCATTGCCATTGAGACCGTGGGGCCTTCAAGGTCTGCACCTGTGCTGATTTGCTTGGCCACGCATTGGCAGGCCAGGTCGTCGCCTTTGCCAGTCATGCGGTATTGCAGCGGCTCAAACCGGCCGCAACCGTTGATCAACGCAATGATGAACTGGCTGCTCCAGCTGGGGCGGCCATGGATGATGTGCAGGTTCTGCATCACCTGCAGCGGGCTCAGGTTCATGCGGCCCGCAATTTCAAGCGCCACTAAACAGTTGGCGTAACCCTGTTGCCCTTGGAACTGCTGCGGCACCAGTGTGCTGCTGGCCAAGCTCTTGGCGATGCGTTGCGCATTGTCGAACGCTTCCATGCCCGCATAGATCGAGCTCGGGCGTGTGGTTGTCAGTGCTGAGTCAGTCATCAAAAATGTTGAGTTGCGAGGTGGGGCCGTCGATTTGGCCTAGTTCATGTTTCATATCAGTTGGCATAAATTCGCCGTGAAGTTTTTCCTTAGCTCGTAAGTATGCCTCGCGGGCTTGTTCTTCGGTGTCGAAAAGTCCTAAATGTTTTGTCTTGCGATTCAGGCATATATGAGCTTTCCACTTTTTTCGTTCCTTGTTGAAATAATACCCTTTTGCGCCTTTTTGGTTCCATTGGTTTTGTTTCGCGGTTGCCTTTCTTAGGTTTTCAATTCTATTGTCTAACGTGTCTCCGTTTATGTGATCTAAAGAGAATTCTAGTGGATCTTCTCGCTTTAAAATTGCCCAGACAATTCTATGGGATAGAAACGACTGACGATTAAATCTTACGCGCAAATAACCATCACTGGTAAAATGACCCGCCTTATTACCTGGCTTAACATTTTTTGCTGTGGGCCGCTTCCAAATCAATACGCCATCAGATCTGTAAGCAAGCCTTTTCCTCATTTCATCTATTGGCGGCAGCGGTCGAGATTTAGGCATCAAAACCCCTCAATGTTGTCGGGAAAGGTCACAGGCTCACCAGTGCCAGCACCAGGCAGCATCCAAGGTGGCAGCGTCATCGTCTGCACTTCTTCGCTATAGCTGGGCCAATGGTCGGCAGCCTTGCAAACCGCAAGCTTGCCCAGATCTTCGCGCGCTTGGATCATGCCGGCTTCGATCATCTCAGCGCTGGCTTCATACACCGCGCACGCATACGGCGCAGTGGACTCCACCGCCACAAAGATGAACCGCTCAGGCCGTTTGCCGGTCGCTTGTTCAACGCCGTGCAAATACCAAGCCGCTTGGACGTAATAGCGGTAGTCAATCACCGAATACCGGAAACCCCGCGGGCTGGCGTTTTTTGTTGTCTTCAGGTCAACAATCGTTGAGCCATCGCTGTGCATGTAATCCGGCCTGCACTTGCACTGCAACCCTGTAGCCTCGTCGGTCCACATAAATGTGCCTTCCGGCTGGCCATCAGTAGCAAGCAATGCAGCGGCACTGCGGTGGCCAAGAACAGATCGGCCCATGTGCATTACCTGTTCAGCCTCTTCTCGCCTCAGCACCGTGCGACCTTGTGCTGCTGTTGTAAAGACGTGCCACTCTTCTCTGCCTATTTTTGTGCGCCGGTCGATGCCTTCAGGTGCAATCGCATAGCGCGCATCCCACTGGTCAAGTTCGAGTACGTGCGTGTGCAGAGCTGAACCAATCGCCATCGAAGGCGTCGGGTCCGGCGTGGTGCGATTTGGGTCGATGTAGCGCGCCCAGTAATGCAGCGGGCTGCGGGCGATCTGATCAAGGTGGCTTTTGCTGACCGCCGGGTGCAGGTGGTATGCCTCGTTGTCCATAAACTTGCAGTAGGCGGTCGCATCCTATAGCGTCTGGCCACATGTTGCAACGCAATGAAGCTCCGGCCATATCAAGTCCAGGCGATCGACGACGTGCGCACTGCATATATGGACGGCGCACGGTCAGTGCTCCTGCAGTTGCCCACTGGCGCTGGCAAAACGGTGATCTTCTCTCAAATCACAGCCGCCTGCCGCGACAAGGGCCACACCGCACTGATCCTGGTGCATCGCCGTGAATTGATCGATCAGGCATCCCGCAAACTCACAGCACTTGGGGTGCCCCATGGATTCATCGCAGCTGGTTACAAAACCAGCGATCAAGCCATTCAGATCGCATCAGTGCAAACGCTGGTCAGGCGCCTGTGGTCCGTCGCCCATGAGCCGTCGCTGATCATCATCGACGAAGCGCACCACAGCCTGGCCGCTACCTACCGCAAAGTCTTTGACTACTGGCCGAACGCCTTCCGCCTTGGCGTATCAGCAACACCTTGCCGGCTTGATGGCCGCGGCCTTCGCCACGCTTTTGACACGCTGATCTGTGGCCCATCAGTCGAAGAACTGACGCAGCAAGGCCACCTTTGCAAAGCCGACTTATACGCGCCGCCGGTCAAAGCTGACTTCAGCAAACTCCGAATTGTTGCTGGTGATTACCCGGCCAGCAAGCTATCGGAACGGATGAATAAACCCACCATCACTGGTGACGTGATTGACCATTACCGCCTTAGGGCAAACCGCCATAAAGCAATCGCGTTCTGTTGCGACACCAAGCACGCGGAATGCGTAGCCGCTTCATTTCGCAAAGCAGGCATCACCTCTGAGACATTGCTTGGAACCACGCCAACAGCAACGCGCGATCAAGTGGTTTCAGATTTTGCTGCCGGCAAGGTTCGCGTCCTTGCCACTGTTGATGTTGTCTCAGAAGGGTTTGACTGCCCAGATGCAAGCTGCGCCATTCTTCTCCGGCGCACCATGTCAGAGGCGCTTTATTTACAGCAAATTGGCAGGGTGTTGAGGCCATCGAAAGACAAGACGCACGCCATCGTGTTGGACCATGTTGGTAACATTGCGAAACATGGATTCCCGGACGATAACCGCAATTGGACCCTGCAAGATCGCAAAGGCCCACGGTCTAAGGGTGCGCCACCAGCGCCGGCAGTGAGGCAATGCCCAGATTGCTACGCCGCATTTAAGCCAGCGCCGATCTGCCCATGCTGCGGGCATGAGTTCAAAATCGAAAGCCGCATCCCAGAACAGCAGGATGGAGAGCTGGTAAAGCTTGAACGCAAAGCAGTGCAGCAAAAGCTCCGCTTGCAAGTCGGCCAGGCGCGATCACTAGAGCAGCTGCAAGCGATCGGCCGCGAGCGCGGGTATTCGCCCGGCTGGGCTTTCAGGCTCTACAAGGCGCGCGGTGGTCGCTGATGCACTCCGGGTGGTGTATAGTGGCTGCACGCCACAAGCCAGATAGCTGCGCGCTGGATTCTCGGTCCCTAGACAAGAGAGGTGACTGTCGGCAAGTGCCGGGGGCGGTACAACAGACCCGCCCAATCACTCATTCTTGAACTATGGGCGCACGCACGCTTTACCCGGCACCACCCTGCCCGGATTGCAGAAAATCCAGCAGGGTTTACAACACCGCATACACAGAAGACGGTCAGATTCTGCGGAATCGTCACTGTGACTGGTGCGGCAAGCGTTGGTGGACACTGCAGACGCAAGAAACCAGCCTTGATCCACTGACGCATCGCGTGGAGCTGCCTTCGTCGTTCAGGAACAACAAACACCTGCCAGCGCGCATCCTGCGCATCACACCATGCAACAACTCGCCTGGGTCGCCGTCATCTTGACGCTGCCTGCCATTCTGCTGCTGCGGATTACTGAACCGCGCCACGTCACCATCAAGCGGCTAAAGCGCAGCGGCCACACCTGGGAGCAGATCGGCAAACGTTACGGAAAATCAACCAGCACCGTCCGTCGCTGGTCATGCCCTGCCGGTGGTGTATGATTAGTGCATCGGGGGGACCCCACCACGCACCTCAGACAATGCTCGCCACCTTCACCGCCAAAGTCGCCGCACTCAACGCTTCCGACCTGCGCAACCTATACACCGAGCTTTTCCGTCAAGAGATGCCCTTCGAGTGCATCGACGTAGTGCTCACCCGCCTGATGGATCTTGAAGGCGTTGAAGCTGTTGAAGCTTTCATCGATTCGGTCGCCTGACCCCTTGCCAGATGCACCCGCTGTGGTGCATAATTAGTTCAAGCCCGAGAGGGCACCACACGCACAAGACACATGACCCTGATCGAAACCACCAACAACGGCACCTTCCACACCCTGACCACTGACAAAGGCAACACCATCGAAATCAGCACTGCCCTTGGTCACGTCATGGTCTTTATTCAACGCAAGGGCCTTAAGCAGTTGGCCAAAGGTCGCCGGTTTGCTTCCATCGCTGCAGCGGCCGAGGCTTACAAAGCAGCCGATATCAAATCCGCTCTTTACGCACTTGCCGAGGCTTGATCGATGACCGACACCAAGCCAACAGACTTAGAGCTTGCTAAGGCTCTTTGGGAAGTCTCTATCTATGTCGGACAACTGCCGACAAAAAGCGAAAAACGCGCCATCAATGCAGTTATTGATGATCTCATTAGAAAAGTCATAACGGCCCACAATCTTTCGTTTGAACAGGTTCAAGATTTTCAAGACAGAAACGGGCCAATTTCACTAGCAGCCAAAAAAGCGTTAAAGACACATTTCAATCGCAGCTAACAAACGCCGGGGAGCCTGCAATACAACAGCGGCAATGCCGTAAATACAGGGCGCGATGTGGCGCGATCCATCCCCCGGCACCCCTACCCTGGGGCATGTCTGAAACCGACCTACAGCAACGCATCAGGCTGGCACTCGGAACCCGGCCTGATCTGCGACTGTTTCGCAATAACACCGGCACGCTGCCAGACCCACGCACCGGCAGGCCCGTGCAATTTGGTCTCGCCCGTGGTTCCGCTGATCTGATCGGCTACCGCACCGTGACGATCACCCCCGACATGGTGGGCCAACAAGTCGCCGTGTTCACCAGCCTTGAAGTAAAAACACCAACCGGCCGCATCCGGCCTGAACAGACCAACTGGCTGCACGCCATCAAGCGCGCTGGTGGTATCGCCGCAATCGTTCGATCGGTTGATGACGCACGCGACGCCATAGACCCATCAGACTCCCGCAAGACAGGTTGCTAACCCTGCTAACCGTCGGCACGATCTAACGGCTACCCGCTCGGAGCCGTATGGCAGCAATCGCCGACCAACTCACAGACATCCCCGACGACTGGGCCTTAGTCGCTGTCGGCAACGACAAGCGCCCATACATGCCCCAGTGGCAGAAAAACCCACTCACCAAGCCCCAAGTGCAAGCCGAGCTGACAGCAGGCCGTGCCGTAGCTGTTGGCGTCCTAGCCGGCCCAGCCTCGGGTGGCTTGCTCTTCGTCGATCACGATGGCCTCGGCGCTTCTGAGGTGCTCCAATCCCTTGGCACCAGCCTCCAAGAGCTACCCAAATCCTGGGCCGTCACCTCCGGCCGTGATGGCCGCCTCCAGATCATCTACAGCGTCCCGCAACCCTTTTGGGAATCGATCCGCACCACCAAACTGCGCAGCAGTATCAAAGGCGAACAGCTTGAACTGCGCTGGACTGGCTGCCAGTCCGTCATCCTCGGCCGTCATCCCATCACCGGCTCCTACCGCTGGTTATCTGGCCGCGGCCCGACTGATCTGCCCATCGCTGAAGCGCCATCAGTGCTACTGGCCGCCATGCAGCGCACCGAGCAGGCGCCGCTGCTGACCACACCCTCAGACATCGACGACACCGAACGCGCGCGCGCATACCTCGACAACATCCCCGGATCACTCGCGGACGATTACGACGATTGGGTAAAAGTTGGCATGGCGCTACATAGCGTCGGCAATGACGCACTTTTGGCAGATTGGATTCAATGGTCTGCTGCCTCAGGCAAATTCAAGCCCGGCGAATGTGAAGCCAAATGGCGCACATTTAAGGCCGACAATGGTGGCGTTGGCCTCGGCACATTGCATCACCTAGCTGGTGGCATCAGCCCCAGACAAGTGGCGCTAAATGCCATAAAAGGTGCCCTAGGCCCGGAGCATCCCAAAGCGCAAGCAGCTGAGCAATCATCCGGCGGCAAACTCATCAAGCTCGAGAAGAACGAACTGCTCACCCTGCTGCGCCAGCAGCTAAGCGGCCGCCTTCGCTTCAACATCTTCACCCAAGCAATCGAGCTGGATCAGCAGCCCATTCGCGACATCGAGCACTATTACCTCCAACTGGCCCAGCTGGGCATCAATGCATCAAAGGAGCTAGCCGCTGATGCCTTGGTCTATGTCGCAAAGGAAAACCAGTTCGACCCTGTCCGCACCTATCTCGACCGTGTGGCCGATGAGGTGGAGCCATGCGCCATTGATGCGCTCAGCACCCGCTACCTGCGCCCACAAGACGCCGCAGGGTCGCTTTATGACCACATGGTCCAATGCACCCTTATCGGCGCTGTCAGGCGCATCTACGAACCTGGCTGCAAGCATGACGCCGCCACCGTGCTCATGGGGCCTCAAGGCTGCGGCAAATCCACCTTTTGGCGCAATCTCGGCGGCGCCTTCTTCTCCGATGCCCTTGGCGACATCAACAGCAAGGACGATCGCCTGCTACTAGGCCGCGCTTGGCTCATGGAATGGGCCGAGCTTGACGCCATCACCAGCAAGCGCCACGCCGGGCAGGTCAAGGCGTTCCTCACGCAGCAGACCGACACCTACCGCGTGCCATACGGCAAGGCAGTCGAAGACTTCCCGCGCCGCGGAATCATCGTTGGCTCCACCAATCGCGAAACCGGCTTTTTGATCGACGACACCGGCAACCGCCGTTTCTGGGTGGTGCCAGTGGCCGTTGACGGAATGATCGAAGTCGATGACTTGCTCCTCAACCGAGACGCGATATGGGCCGCGGCAGTCCATGCCTACCGGGCCGGAATTGCCAACCACCTGCCGCCCGACCTTGAACGCAAGGTCGCTGACGACAACGCCAGCTATCAAGTGGAGTCGCCTTGGCTGGCACCAGTACGGGAGTGGATCGCATCGCCTCGG
>Ga0208645_1002618_pt1 | contig 14156 bp, 21 predicted proteins | sample VirMetDEL_Sep_01_FD_184519 | JGI IMG/M metagenome (GOLD analysis project Ga0208645, IMG submission 184519) | Aqueous microbial communities from the Delaware River and Bay under freshwater to marine salinity gradient to study organic matter... | ecosystem: Environmental > Aquatic > Marine >... | reverse complement strand
GATGCTGACCCATAGTTTGAGTAGCAGCAGCAGCATCCGCACCTAATGTGTGGTCAGGTGAAGACGTAGGAACTCCAGAGAACATAGAAGCAATTACTGCAGCATCATAAGAATCTCTTAATGCGTAAGCTGCAGAAGAAGTTGCTACTTCTTTGAAGTTAACGTGTGACATATTAGTTTCAATATCATCTACGATGAATTTGAAAGCCTTTGCACTATCTACAACTAAAGTTAACTCTTGGTCAGTTAATTTAGTAGCAGTAGTATCAGAACCCCTAGTGTAATCCGATACAGAGATTACAGGTTCTTTGATAATCTTTACAGAGTCTCCATAAGCAGATATTTCACCGGCATAGTCGGTGTTAGTAATAGCTTCAACCACCGATGCTTTTCTGAAAAAGTTTAAAACCTTTTTAGAGTAAATCGAAGGTAAAAAGAAACTATTAGTTTGTCCACTTACGGAGTTCGCAAAGTTTGCATCAGTATCAGTTGACGGTTCAAAATATTGAGCCATGATAATACTCCTGTGTATTTATAGTTTATTTTGTGATTCTGCCTTGTTGCATAGCTTCGCTGATTTCACTTTCGTATTTATCAAACTCAGCCATACTCATTGCAGCAATCTCCCTTTCAGACCATATCTTTTCGCTTTTAGGTTCTACACTTGTAGTTTTAGTAGATACCATATCAGCAGCAGATTTAGTCTTTTTAGAAGTTGTCTTTTTTGGACTAGCTTCTATTCCTAAGTCTTTTTTAAATAAATCCAATGCACGACTAGCTAAATCAGGGTTATTAGAGTTATTATAAATCCAATCTTGTATAGACTGGGGTTGCTCTTTTGCCCATGAATGAAAGTCATCACTGTTTCTGATTTCATCAAAGTCAGGATGTTTTTCCATTAACCTTTCTTCTGCAGATTGTTTTAACATTTCAGCTTCACGTTCTTGGAGTTGACTAAGACGTTCTTCTAGAACTTTTGCCTTAGATTCACTTTGCATATGAGCTACTGTTTCCACAACCTCAAAAACATCAGGATATTTTGTTTTAAACTGTTCAAGTTCTTCTTCAGTTTTAGGAGCTTGATAAGCTGGTCTATTACTAGCTGCTTCATTTAAAAGCTCTTGCTCTCTGACTTTAAACTCATTAAGTTTACTATCATAATGTTTTTTTAAATCATCGTAACGCTTTTTGTAGTCTGGTTTTTTATAAGGACTATCCTTAGCTTCCAGATTATCTACTTCAACATTACCAACCTGCTCTGCTTCATTAACATCACCTGATTTAAATAATTTATTTTTTTCAGATGGCTCTTCAAAGTAAAGCTGGTCTGCTGATTGAAAAGGTTTATCATCGCCTTCGTGCCAAGATTTTTTTTGATTATAAGGATTTGGCTGTTCCTCATTTTTGACTTCTTCTGTCATTTTTGTACTCCTACTCAGGGCTTCGTTTAACAAGGTAGCTGCGTGTGCACTTGCAGGGCTTGTCTTGTAAAGGTCGCCTTTCAGTTTAAATAAGATAAAGTGCCTGTAAACAGGGTGGCTTTATCACCTAGCTTCTAACGTGTGGTCTTCCGGAAAGCATTTGCTTTTTAAGTTCGTCACCAACTAAATCGTCTTCCTCTTGCGTACTTGCTTGAGGACCAACTGTTTCTTTGGTAACTCGAATATCCTGTCTTACTGGTTCTTGTTCAACCAGCATAACAGTTTCTTCTTCTTCCATTAGCCCACCGTCTTGAGCCATTTGTCTTCCGTCTGCTTGAGCTTCAGCTTGTTTCATTAGTGACATTAAATTGTCAACTCCTAAAACATCTACAGCCTTTGCAGTAAAGACAAATTCACCGTCAGATAGCCTTGCGGGTATACTGTCGGAGACTTCTGACCCCGGACCTTCAACAGGTCCTGAGCCTGAAAATTCCATTGCAACTTCCATAACTTTATCAAACAACATACTAAGTTTTGGATTTGCTTGTAATTCTTGCATAAGCATTGCTTCTTCATCATCACTCAATGCTTCATTTATTAAAAAGTCTACATAATTTTCTTCCATTTTTTCATCTGGAGCTTGTGCTTCTTCAATAGCTTTTTGTTCTGCTGTTTTTTCTTCTGACATCATATCTGCCATTTGATTATCCATATCAGGTGTTTCTTCTGTTTCCATCATGTCTGCCATTTGGTCATCCATCATCATGCCACCTACTTGTTTAGATTCTCGCATGTTTTCTTCGATAGCTTTACCCCTAGCTTCTTCATAAGAAGATAGTTTACCATCATTATCTAAATCAGCTTTTTTAGGATTTAATAAACCACCATCTTGTTTTTTATTTCTTCCTGTTTTTTTAAGTGCTATTTGTTCATCTAAATTTTCTAAAAGATTTTCTAAAAAATTTAATTCTTCTTCTATAAAATTAATTCCAACTCTTGGGGTAGTTTCATAATCTTTAATTTCAGCAACAGTTCGTTTTCGTACTGCATCTAACTCTGCTGAAGAAAGTTTTTTTAATTCTTCTTGATAAGCACCACCTATAAAGTTCTCTATATCTAATGGTCTGTTAATTGTACCTTTAATTGCTTTATGTTTTTTAATTGCTTTATGTTTAGGAGATTTGTTAACCAAACTTGTTATAAATTTAGCTATTTGAGTTGTACCAAATGCAAACTTTTCTCTGTTGTCTGAAAGTAATCCACCTTCTTGTTTTTGAGTTCTAGAAGAAGGTCGAAATACAAAAATTTGTTCTTCTGGGTCAAAAGAAAGTTTTAGTTCGTCAGGCGATACTTTTCTTTTTAATGCTTCTTTAATTATATTTTCTTTTTCTTTTAAAAGCATTTCTATTTGCAATTTATCAAACTCAGGAGTTAGTTGAAGCAATTCATCTGTTGCAAATTCATCTCGACCACCAAAAGATTCTATTTCAGCTTCATAGTCATGATTTTTTATACGATTTTCATATTTTTTTATAGCAAAATCATAATCTTTTATAACGTCATCGTTTTTAAATTTTTTAGGTGTAGGAGATTTTTTAACTAAATTAGTTATCATTTTAGCTATTTGAGTTGTACCAAATGCAAACTTTTCTCTATCATCTGACAATAAACCACCACCGTCTTGTTTTTTATCTCTTGTTCCTTTTATAGCTTGTTGAATTTGATTAAGACTTACAAATGTAGGACTTCCAAATTCATCAATAGATTCTATATAACCATCTTGTTCTAAAGATTTTCTAAAGTCTACATCCTTAGCTGCACGTTCAAAATCAAGTTTAATAAATTTAATTGTGTCATCAACAGCAATAGTTGGTAATCTTTCTTCTTCTAAATAACCCTCAGAATCTCTAACTTGTTGCATAGCTTTTTTATTTATATTTTCAAAATATTTTTTTAAATTAGCTTCTTCTTTTTTGCCAATTTTATATTTATTTTTTTTAACAGCTAAACTACCTAATTTAGAAGCTATAGTACCACCAAATATAAACTTTTCTCTATCGTCTGAAAGTAATCCACCTTCTTGTTTTTTATCTCTTTCATTTAATATTTGAATAGTTTCACCACGTTTGTCTAAAGCATCTTTTTCCATTTTAAATTTAATTTTATCCAGATAATCTTTTCTTTTATCTAAATATTCTTTATTTTCAGACATAAAAAAATCACGATTTAATAATTGATTTAAACGATTTTCCAATTCTTTTTGTTTTTCATTACCTATAACTCTTAAAAAAGTTTCATCCTGTAACTGACGAGTTAAATCTCTTTTTTCTTTAGATGGACTTTGCCCAATTAAACGGTCCATTTTATCTTGAAAAGTATCTTTCTTTCCTTTTGATAAAAGTGCAGGTACTGTTATTTTTCTTCTAGCCATATTTATTCCTCTATTCTATTCAGAGCCTCCTTGACCTGTTGGGGCAGAGCCTCTAAGTGTACCAGAGAAGCTATCTTCCCCTGCAACCGGAACATTTCCGATTCCGATGTTGCCACCGCCAGTGCCTGTAACTCCAACATTTTGCGTTCCTTGAGGTACTCCACCAGCACCTCCCATACCTGTGGGTTGTTCACTACCGGGTTGAGCTTCCTCGCCTGTGTTTTGTCCAGCATTTTGCATTCCTATAATTTGTGCCATCATAGCTGCTTCTTCTGGGTCATTTAAAATTTCATCAGGGTCTAAGTCTAAGCTATAGGCAAGTTCACTAACCAATTTAGATATTTTAACAAACGGTGCAATAGTTGGATTTTGTGCAGTTTGTAAAAACATTGTTAGTCTTTGACTTCTAACTTCTTTCTGCATTAAACTATTTGTACCAGTTGCCTTAACTTCTAAATCACCTACCACATCTACCTCACCTTCAAAGAACTGCATGTTCCATTGAAAGTAAGCCTCTCCTAATGGTTTTAATAAAAAGTCATCAAGATTTTTAATAACTGTTTTAATATTTAAACTAGCAGCTCCTAGTAACATTGACATACCAGAAGCAGTTCGTGTCATACTTTGTACTCCAGTTTGTCCATGTGAGTAACTAGGAATACCTGTTTGTTCATCTGCTAACTGTCTAAACCTATCAAACATCATCATGTTTTCTGGTGCAGTGTTAGGAAACTTCAAGCCATATATAGACTGACCCGGTACTCCTGCTTGTCTTCTAAATATTTTACCCGGATATATTTCCATGTTCTGTCCACCAACAAGAGCCGATTCATCAACATCAAATACTAATGAACCAGCTAATGCTAAATTATCAATAGCCATCCGAGCATGACCATTCATAATCTGTTGAGAATCATCCATATTCTCAGCGATACCTATACCAAAAAAGTTATAGGGGTTTCTTTCATAAGGAAAAGCATTGTATGGAATACGATAAGGTGTAAATGGATTTATTACTGCTCGTAATAATTTACCACCACATATCCATGCATTTATTTGTATCTCATCTAAATCATCTACACTATCAGGTAAATCAATACCAACTTCTCTAGCATACTCTGCATCCATAATACCCCAGTATTCAAGGACTTCAAAGTTTGAAGAGTATTCTTCATCAACAGTAGAATCATCTTTTAGTTGAGCTTCAAAACTTTTTTCTTCGTAGTTAGCTCCTAGTCTTAAACATTCTCTAATAGCTTCTTTATCAAAAAAAGGCATGTTTCTTAACTGCCTTAATTGACTACGATTCATTTTGTGTCTATGTATTACATATTCACATTCATCTATATTAGTTGCTGCAGGGTCTGGATAAAAATCCCAACAGCTTACAAATTCTATTCTTGGTACTCTAACTTCTAGAGGATTAAATTTTCTTTCCCCTTCTTCACTATAAGTCCATCTATTTAAAGTTTTATTAAAATTAAATGGACCTTTAACAATACCTGTACCAAGTAATGCAGATTCTAAAAGTGCATTTCTTATTTCTGATGAACCATTAGATTCTTCTATTTGGTCATGGATTAATTTTTCCATTCTTCTCGCAGCTCTTTGTGCTGGAGATATTTCCATAATAGATGGGTCAGGTGTTAAACCTTCTTTTAAAATACCAGCTTCGTCTGCTAATTGTTCAATACTTTTTTCAAACATACCAGTACCAATAGTAGCACCGGGTTTTAAAACTTTACCATCTCCTTCATAACCATAAGCATAAATACTTTCAACTGGTTCATCTTCTATTCTATTACCAATATTATCAGGTATATTACCAGATTCTATAGAAGGATTAGGATTATTAACATCTAAGAAGGCATCTTCTTTATCACCTTCTGGTAATTTAGTTTCAGAAATACCTATAGGAAATTTACCTGTACCAAAGATAACATCTACTAATTGTCCAAAAGCAGCAAGTACTTTTGTTTTAGTTATCTTAACAAATATTCTGGATTTTTCAGATTCTCTAAATTTTACAGTTTTACCATAAAGTCCACGATAGTTTTCATAACTTCTTAACCATCTACGTTCATCAGACCTTCGAGCATCTTCTGCTTTATAAAATCTATCAAGAATAGTACCAACTAAATTCATACGTTGGTCTTCTTCAAGATTTAAAGTTTTACCAGCTTCGCCCTCTACTTCTTCGTAGATATTATCTGCATTTAAAAATGTGTTATCGTTGTCTGCCATTAATATCCAAATTTATCATCTGAAGGTACATATCCAGATGTTTTTATTCTTAACATCCTATCATAAGGATGGTCCAATTTAGGTCTACCCATAATCATATAACGCAAAGCATCATAAGCATGGTCAGCCGAATGAGTATCTACATCCTCTGGATTAGAACTCGCTAATGGTAGACTTTGTAATTCTTTTATTAGGTTAACACAACTACTTGTTATTTGCAATCTTGGTCTACCTGTTTCGTTATTTTGTCGCAAATGTTCGTGTATTTGTATTTTACCAGCTATTCTATTTTTATCAGCTCTTCTGAGCTTATGTCCTTTTTTAATTAGTATTTCACCAATCGTAGGACCTGTATATCCTGTTCTTGACCATGCTGCAGTATCTAAGACTCCAGTAATAGATTTAACTTCATTCATTTCTAAATCAGTTATTCTATCACCTAAGACTTCACCAGTAAGACCTTTTTGATATAGTTCTCGATAAACTATAATCGTTTTATCTTCTGGGTCTACTGCTGCCCAAAGACAGCAACTTTCCGAAGCATAACCGTAGTCAATCCCTTTTGTTCTTTCCCACCATGTAGGAATATCAAAAGGTGGTATGACATGAATGTTAGGGTCAAACTCAGCAAAGGCTGCACCTTCACTAATATCCCAGTTACCCTCTAGCAGTTGCTTTCGCTGTACTGCTGGTAACGAGAGTAACATTCTTTCATACTCTCCGTCTTCTGCAAGAAAAGGATTATCCTGTAATCTTGCTGGAATAAACTTTCTAGTTAAACCATCATTACCAACAAATGTTTTATTGTGGTCTGAAGGTTCAACATACCTTTTCTTAACCCAATGTGCACCAACTCCTCCGGGGTTAGCCGTGCAACGTAAATACGTTGGCAGTGCTGGGTCGGTTGTTCTTAACCTAGATGCTAAATAGTTCCAACCAAACTCTGTTGGTAAATGTGTTATTTCATCAAAACCAATCCAACTATAGGCTTGTCCTTGATAACGATACACATCTGCATCTCGTTCCAAAAATCCAAATTCTATTTTAGCTCCTGAAGGAAAGTTCCATAACTTTTCTACTTCTCTAAACTTAGCTCCGGGAAATGCTTTTGGGTACAATTCCCTAGATTTATCTATAAGCTCTCTAAGCTCTGGCATTGACCTTCTAAGTATTAAAGCTCGATGAGCTGACTTATCACAATACCTTAGTGGGTCGATAAGCATTGCAAAGCTTTTACCACCACCTGCTGCTCCACCATAAAGTACATCCTTTTCGGCTGCAGCTAAAAAATCTGTCTGCGGTCCATTATTCGGCATAAATGCCACATGAGACCCAGTAGTATCTAAATGTTCTTGTAATTCATCTGGAAGAACTTTTGTTTCTTCTTTTGTTAGAACATTAGAAGTTAAAGCTTTAGTTTCTGCTTCTACTTCTTTTTTTACTTTTGCTAAACTTCTAGTTAGCTTTTTTACTTTAGTACTTTTCCTATCTAATTTCTTTTTAGCTTTTAAAGCTAGTTGAATATCAGATAGTTCTGAGTTCTTAGGTCTACCACCTTTTTTACGAGGTGTACCGTCTTTGTTAAGTATATAGCTCCCATCAGGATTTGTCAAGTACTTTTCAGGATTTTTTTCCCACTCTTCCATACTTCCTATCTACATATTTTTTTAAACCCATACGAGAAAGCTTTTTGCCTGTTTCAGCTTCTAACCAATCAACTCCAATACCTAAACTAATTTCACCATGAAGTACAGCTTCAGCTACTTCTTTTAGTACTGCTAGGTGTTGAGGGATAGGTTTTAAATAACCTTCAATCATGCCATCCTCTTCATATCCAAAAGGTATGGTTGAGGATTTTTTACGAATGTAACCGTCAGGTAATATATCCATTATACTAATATCATTAAAATTATTAAACTACTTAAAGCTAATCCTAAAGGTAACAACATTCCTATATGAAAAGGATGTGTTTCTAAATAATTATTTATCGAAATAGGTCCTAAGATTTTCCCAGTAGTCCTGTAAAACTTCTTTAACTTCTTCATATTTTTGAGGGTTCTTAACTCTAAAAGCAAAGATACCTATTCCTACAATTATTAACAAGCCAATAATAACATCAATGTCCATTATTTTTTCTCCTGTTTAGATTTATTAAAAATTTTATCCCAGTTATCAGCAATCTGTTCATCACTAACAACTTGACTTCGTGCCTTATTACGAGCCATACGATTACGTTTAGCTGCTGATTTTACTTTAAAATGTCCTGCGTAAGGCATATTACCATTTTACCTTGTCAGCCCAATATGCTGCTGACATTTTTCCTCGTTTAATATTTTTAGCATGTCTAGCTTTAAAACTTCTACGTTTAGCTTTCATTCTGGCAGACTCTCCTGCTTTAGGTTTACCTGCTGTACCTTTTACTGTACCAACCTTTTTACCTTGTTGTCCAAAACGAATAGTTTTTATTTTATCGCCTTCCTTAGCAACAACTATATGTGATTTAGTTTTATGCCCCGGAGTTCGTTTAGGTTTATTATAACCTGAAACTCCAGCTCTGGCAAGTCTTGGGTCTTTCTTTTTACTCATGATACTTTCCTATATTTGCGTACTTTTTTAGCAACTCGTTTGGGTTGTTTAGAAAACTGTTTACCTTTTTTGGTATCTTTGCGTTTTTTTCGAGAAGTCGCAGCGTACTCCTGTGGAGTAAGGCTTTTAATAGCTTTTTCAGGTAAATAGCGTTCTCCAGTCTCTGAAGACTTTTTACCCGACTTAGTTCGCCATTTCTGTTTAGTCCAAGCTCTAAGACTTCTTTGTGACTTTTTTAGTGCCATGTTTTTTCCTAATTGCTTCTTTGCCTCGTTTGGCTATTCTAGCCTGTTCATTTTTACCAGATACTTTAGCTCGTTGTTCTAAAACAGTCAATATCTGTATCTTACGAGCAAAAGGTTTTTTAATTCTTTTTACTTTAGCTACTGTTGCCCTAGCATCTGCTGGAGTAGCAAACTTAATACTAACAGTATCTTTAGGATTTTCGTCAGTATATAAACGTCTGCCAGAGCCTTTGGGCTTTTTACCTGTACCTACTTTAGGGTCTTTTTTCTTTCTAGGCATGTTGAGGGCGAATTATTATTTATAACCACCACCGGCAGCTTTATATTGTTTTGCTAACATTTGAGCTTTTCGTGCGGACCATTGTCCTGCTCGACCACCTTTGCTACCGGCTTTGATTTTATTAAATAATCTTTTACGCATAGTAGGTTTTGTGTAGTTACCTGCTTTGTTTACGGTACTTTTCTTTTTTTTCTTTACTGCCATTAGTGTAACACCCTGTCCTTGTTGTGTATTTCTTCTTCTAAATAATGCATTAAGCCACTACCAACAACCAACTCAACAAACTCCCCTACTACTACTAAGTTATTTGCTTTAGCTGCTTCTTCAGCTTCTGCTAAGTTTTCTGCAACTATATTAGGTCCTGCATACTTTTTGCCTTTTTCTTCAATCTCTGTCAGAAATATCTTCATAATCTTCCTCTGGTAAATCCAGTGGGGCTTTATCAGGCATAACAAAGATACCACTGTTTAAGTTGTGATTAACATCTAACTTATCTATTTTACTAACTCCAACCCTATCCAACAGCGTTTGAGCTGCTGATAGTTTATTATTAGCTTGTACTATAGGTCTATTAGACTCCATAATCTCGACAAGCTTAAAAGCTGCTTTAGGTGCAGAGTTTGCCAAGATTTCCTGAGTTAGTTCAAGTATTTCATTCTTGAGGGTTTTAACCACATGATGATAATGACTTGTATAACCTGCTAACTCAGCAGCCTTTTTAGCATCTCCTTGTGTCTCAACAAGGTGTTCCAAAAAGGATTGCTGCTTTTCGGTAAGCTTTCTTTGGGTCTGATTAGACTGAGTTGGTAACATTGCCATAGGCTTAGTATATACTTCGGAAATAAATTTGTCAAGTTTATAGTAGGGGCTTGACAAAACCCAAATCCAACACTATAATAACTTTAGTGCTCCCCCCGGGTGCATATAGTCATTATTGAGGGCAACTAAGTAGTTCTACTTACCTCAAAAACACCCATCCAAAAACTACCCATACCGATTAAAAATAACTAGCCCCTTTGAAGTTAGTGTAAACTACTTACGGGCAAATCTGGTTGACGGAGAAACTGCTAGATTTTGTATGAGTATGCTATAGATACATGGGTGGACTGGGGTGGTCTCCTGCCTCCCCCTAGAACTTGGGAGTCCTTCCCAACACTATATAAACTAACAAGTTCTAGAAGAAACGTGACCACCCCATTTTAGTCCTACCAAGTTCGTACTTGCTTATTAATAACTTGGTAGGACTAAAAGTGTCCACCCATGTCATCTTAAATCTTCTCTTTGTCATCCCAGAACAAACAAACTAAACAAGTCCTTATCAAGTTTACAAAGTTTAAGAGATTTGATGGGCTTTGATGTACACCTATAAACTCTTCAGACTTAGCAGGGCTATCAGGACTTGAGTTTCTTTATTACCCCTTCACCCCTTCTTAAAAGTTTTTGGTCAAGCTTTTTTCAAAAAGGTTGCGGTTGCTTCTTGGCGGCAAGAAGTCGGCTTTGCTACTTTGCCGAAACAAAGTAGTTCTACTTAAACTTAAAAGAGTGCTTTAGCACCCATCACTTGCCTTCTGGGCGGGGTTCAGGGGCACTTACTGCTACAGGGAACAATGCTTTAGCATTCCTTGCTTCGAGAATTTTATACTTGCTAGTTTGATTTTGATGAGCTTTTATGTTTTTAAACTTTGGAAGTCTAGCAACTTCTCGAAGTGTGACCCAGTGAAAAGAGTTGCTTTAGCAACCCCTTTTAGCAGTTAGTGGGGCTGACAAAAAAAGCCCCCTAGTTTCCTAGAGGGCTTGGAAGATTTAAGTTTATTTTCTCAACTTATCTTCGCTATGCGTTTCTTGATAACGCTGATGTTTTTCAAGTATGGCTTTCGGCAACTTGCGTTTACTAGGCTCGAGAATTTTATTTTTCTCAATCCAATCATGCGCCATTCTCTGAGAGAAAGTACCAACTTTCCCAGTATGTTGGCATTTTGTACCCTTAGCCATACTGAGAATAGTACCTCTAAGCTGATTCCAGTATTTAAATCTGGCGTCATTTTTGGGCATATGCTCGGTCGCTAATTGGCACATGAATTTAATACTTCCATATGATACAGGCTTTTGTTTGGCAGCCTCAAGCCATTCTTTAGTAGGTACAAATTTACCCATGATTAACCCCCTGTGCTAGTGCAACAGTATAATTTACTACGCTTCGATAAGTTGAGAAATTATCTGCCTTAACTAAATAAGGCATTTGTTTAAACTCCTCGAAGTGTACTTTGATTAAATCCTTTGCTTCTCTTTGAGTGTTACATTCAAGGGCAAAGGATTCGCCTTGAAGGTCACTATAATATATATGTATTATTTCGTTCATGCTAATTAGACAAAATAAGTTCATAAAAAGTTCAATTAAATTTGTGACAACTTTGTGAATTAATTGTGACAGTTATGTGACAACTATGTGAACTTTTCATGCCCACCTTTGCTCCACTGTTGATAACTTGCCGAGCCTTGTGTGAGGCAAAAACTTAAAGAGTTGCTTTAGCAACCCATTATTTTGGTAAAGCTTTTCTAAAGTTTTGATTATCTTTGCCCCTAGCAAAGCATAAGAGTAGCCCCTTGGGGCATGAAATACGTTTGTTTAGTTTGTTTGTTCGTTTTATCACACAAAGTTGACACTAAGTATAATTATAATAGAAAGCCCCCTCGTCTGCGTAAAGTTGAGGGCGACTGTAAAAGGTACAGATAATAGTCTTAAAAGGTACATAAATTATAAAGGTACATATTAAAATTACTGTACCTTTTGTAAAATCTTAGTAAATATTATGTGAAATCTTTGTGAACTTTATGTGAAATCTTAATAAATCCCAGAACTTTTTAGAAAAATTATAGTCTAATAATTAAATCTGTCAGACTTATCGCATGTGCGTAAAGTTGAGGGAAGTATTATAGTCTTACACCCATTGAGATTTTTCGGGGTTTGGGGTACTATATAGGCGACTCGGCAGAGTTAGGTTATTAATAATTATTACAAAAGGAGTGTTATGAAAATATCGGCAGAGCAACAAAAAGCTAATAAAAAACTAGCCCAAGATTATAAAAATAGTTTGCAGTTAGCTATTAAAACTTTCGGTACTATTGAAAAAGCTAAAGAGTATTTAGATAAATTGGGATTTAGTTTTAAATCGGCTCAAAATTTTAAATATGAAAAGCACATGATATATGGCAACAGGGATAAATTTGCTTTATTAAAAACTGTTTATAAGTTTGATAGCCCTAATACTATGGATAGGAGTTATAAATATGAGGTTACTCTCTTATAGTTACCTTTATAGTCTTACACCTCTAGCAATTTTCGGGAGTTTGGGGTACTATATAGGGGCAGTCGGGGAACAAAGAATTAAAAAAAGCATGATACAAATTGCTTGGAAACTAAAAGTATCAATCGTTCATAGTGCAAGTATTAATCCGAGAAGCACTTAAAAAAATAAAGGCACTCCCCCTATAATCCTGAGCATGATTTAAAACTGCTTTATATTTTTAAAGGTGTCGGAGGGTTATAATCGAGTCCTTTAAAAACGAATAACCTTAAAAAGAAACTCGTTAAGCAGTATTCATAATTTTAATTAATTATGTGAGTCTGATATAAAAAACGAAACAACAATTAAGTTGTGGGAATACGGAGTGAGTTAATAGATTATAACTAATCCTGAGTATGATGAAAAACTGCTCACTTAATAAATCTTAAATGGAGAAGATATGAAACCACCTATAAAAAATAAATGGTATGATTTAATTACCATAGACTTGATGGCTAGTAATTGGAACACTTATTATCCAGATATAACTTTATATAACTTTTTAGTTATTAAAAACTATTCAAGGTCTAATCCAGCACTATCTTTTAAAATATGGAAACTATTTATAAAGTTTATTTATTTAATAAAAGGTTATGGTTGGATTGACTTTATAGACTTTAGATGTATTTATTATGATGCTAAGTTGAAGTATGATTTTTTTATTAAAGAAGAATTGCGTGAGTTTTCTAATTCACCAACTAAACATCAAGACTGTGAGCCAGAAACTCTAGAAGATTTATGTGAGCGTTTGGACATTAAAATGGAGAAGATATGAAATACATGAGAGTAGAAATACTTAGCTATGTTAATGAAAAAATTAGATTATTAACTAGCCAGATGTATCGGTTAAAAATACTTACCGAAGAAATAAAAAAGGAAGATGAGTTCCAAAACCAATATATTGACGATTTCAATTTTGAAGTTGAAGAACTTATTCGTGTGGCAAAAAATCTTAAAATAAACAAGGAGTAAATATGGTACAAAGATATGAAACCAAACAAAATCATAGTGATTATCATGTTGATTTAAATACAACTTATAGCTTAGTAGCTATGTATTTAATCGACAAGGGAGTTGCTAGTACAAGGGCAGAAGTAATAGCAAAGACAGTTAATGAAGCATTTAAAAGTGTTGTTGCTTTAGATGGTAATAACAGTAGACTGGTGTGGAAACTTATGCCTGAATTATTTAACATGGCAAAACTCTACATAGATGTTTATGGCGAGGAAGGTTTTTACTTTGAAAAATTTATAGAGGAAAATAAATGAGTGTACGAACTGAAAGAGCTTTTCTTTTTATTAGTAGGAGTGGCAATGAAACTTCAGGTAGTCTTAAAGAAGAATACTGTGATGACGGAGAAATTAGATACTTTGTCGAATGGGATATTACTAATAAACTAGGTTGGAGGGCTATCAAAAAGTTAAAAGATACTTTAGATATTGGTAGAGATATGTATGATACTATAGATACCTTTGAAGGTTTTTGTAGTTCTGACAGAGAAGAAGCTAACAAATTTTATAATGACTTAAATAAAATACTAGAAGAACAGTATGATTATTGGGATAGTCATTCAAACTAATTTTTAAATGGAGGAAAATAAATGTT
>Ga0208645_1002617_pt1 | contig 14162 bp, 12 predicted proteins | sample VirMetDEL_Sep_01_FD_184519 | JGI IMG/M metagenome (GOLD analysis project Ga0208645, IMG submission 184519) | Aqueous microbial communities from the Delaware River and Bay under freshwater to marine salinity gradient to study organic matter... | ecosystem: Environmental > Aquatic > Marine >... | reverse complement strand
ACGAAATCCCGTTTACTAACGTCCCTCAGTTTGATTATGACGACGACCAAAGCCCTACACCCGTTGATGAGGTGCAAGTATTAACTCTGGGCGGCGGAAGTCTTGCCAAGGGTGACCGATTCCAAGTTGATATCGAGTCAATTCAGTCAAAGAACATTACCTTTGCGGGTGATAGTACGGCTGATGAGCAAGCGGCGACTGTTTTCAACATTCAAAAGAACCTGCAAGAGATGCCTGTGTTTGGCGAGACGGGCGTAGCTGTAGCAAGAACGGGCGCATTACAGTACACGATCACGATATCAGGCGAATCAACCAAAGATTTTGAGTTGTTTTCTGGCTATTTTACGGAAGGCGATGCAACTAACACGGTATCGTTTGCCAAAACAGCGAGCGGTAGCCCAAGAAAAGAGGATGTTTGGTCGTCTACTCGCGGATGGCCCAAGACAATTTGCTTTTATGAAGGTCGATTGGTTATTGGCGGTACATCATCTAAGCCACAGTCTTTGTTCTTGTCTAAATCTTCTGACTTCTTCAACTTTGATACGGAAGAAGCGGACGATGACGATGCAATCTTTGCGACAATATCGTCTCGTACACTGAATGACATCGTTGACGTTTATCCCGGCAGAAACTTACAAGTATTTACCTCTGGTGCAGAGTTTGCTGTAACGAGTAAGCCGGTCACTCCTTCGAATATTCAGATCACGCCACAAACAGCACACGGCGCAAGCAATGTCGAGGTCCAAGACGTAGATGGCTCGACGATATTTATTGATCGCTTTGGTAAATCACTGCTGACCTTCTTGTATTCGTTTAACGAGGACGCATACACAAGTGATGACCGCTCTGTTCTAGCTAGTCATTTGATTAAACAACCCCGTGACATGGCTCTGCTGGCGGGTACTGCAAGTGATGATGCTAATTGGCTGTTTATCGTGAACAATGACGGGACTGTAGCAGTCTTAAATACACTAAGAAGCCAAGATATCAATGGATATACTAGCTGGACTATGGACGATGCGGAAGTTACGAACGTGACGACCGTGGGTGAAAAATTATTCATGGTTGTTGGCCGCAATCTTGGCCCAAGTGCTGGCGATATTTCCATTGAGCAATGGGACTTCACCCGATTACTGGACAGCAGTGTTCGTAAAACTGCGACGAGTGGGACTATTTCTGGGTTAGAACACCTCGAAGGCGAGACTGTCTCAATTGTCACACGCGGTGATGATAGTGACGAAAACGATGGGTTCGTATTGGCAGATCAAACGGTATCAGGTGGCTCGATTACCCTGCCCGCTCCCTATGACACAGGCTATTCAACCCTTGAATATGAGGTCGGGCGTCGATTCATACCGACTATCAAGCCTATGCCACTGAATACAAACATTGGCTCAGGCCAGAACCAGATGCGACTCAAAAAGATCGTACGCATGAACGTACGTGTCTACGAATCTTCCGGTATATACATTGATAATATACCTGTACCTATCCGGGCATTTGGCCCTGCTGGGGATGAGTCGCCATTAAGTCCTGAGTCTATTACGCCGGTAAGTGGCATAATAGAGGACGTTTACGATATTAACGGCTGGGGTAGAGAGGTCATACCGACGATTACTTGTCCTGATCCTACTCCCATGCACATACAGATGATTGAATACGAAGTTGAGGGTAACTGATGAATCTTGCCCTACAGGATGGAATCTTCAAAGCGCAGGACTTGATGCTCCAAATGCCTCAAGTTGAGTGCGAAGTGTTCCATCATTTTTCTGACGGCCTATATGCGCGGGAATTGCACATACCGGAAGGCGTTGTTTTGGTTGGGGCGCTGCACAAAACGCGGCATATGTTTTTTGTTCAGAAAGGCCAATGCACTGTAATCACACATGAAGGCGAAGAAACAATTACTGCGCCATATATGGGCGAGACAGTTCCGGGTATTAAGCGAATCATTCGTGCTGATACCGATTGCGTATGGATTGGGTTTCACGTTACCGATAAAACAGAACCTGATGAGATCGGTAAGGACATATTAGAGGATTGGGTATGTGGGTAATAACAGCGATTGCCGTAGCGGGAGCCGGTGTTTCAGCTTATGGTCAGGTGCAGGCTGGCAAGGCGCAAGAGCAACAACTGAAAGAGCAAGCGAAACAAGAAGAGTTTGCGGCTCAGAGTCAGGAGCTACAGCGTCGGCAGGAATTAAACCGGGCATTAGCGGCTAACGCGGCGGCATTATCTACAGCAGGAATATCTGGGGAAGGTACGCCAGCTAGTCTGGCATTAGCGAGCGCCGAGCAAGTTGGATTAAGTGAAGCCACCATTGACCTATCAGAACGCCTACGAAGATCGGCACTAATACGTCAAGGCAAACAAGCGGCGCAACTTGGTAAAATTCAAGCGGCAAGTACTTTATTAAAAGGCGGCGTTCAAGCCTCTCAACTAGCGCCTACGGAATAAATAGTTATGGCTCAGAAGCGCATTGATTACTACGGCAGGTTTACACCAACAGGTGTAGATACGTCTCAGGCTAAACGCTTGCAGGCTCTCTCTGGCTTGGCGGAACAGGTCGGTGACATTGCGTTTGATATCGGCGCTAAGATCCAGACAGAGCGAGGCCAAGAAGCTGGTGTTGCATCCGGTATGGAAGCGGCGCAAGAAGGTCAGGCACCAGAAACCAAAGAAGGCTTTCTCTCTGCAATCTCTATCTACGATCAGGCATACAACAAAGCCGCTGTGAACGCCTATAGCTCTGGCATCCGTGTTGATGGCAAGAAGAAGTTGTTTGAGCTTGAGGAAAAGTACGCCGCTGACCCCGATCCCGTAGCATTCCAAAGCGACTTCAATGGATACATGAAGGGCGTCACACAAGGCTTGCCAGAAGATATCGCGGCAGATCTACGGTTACGACTCACTGAAGATGCAATGCGCGTACAGGGCCGTCTAGCTGACTCACAGCGAGCGCGCCAGTTTGACCTTGCCGCCGCTAACTTGAATGAAGAGCTAACGACTCTTGCCGATGAGCAAGCAGTAGCGGCTCGCGCAGGTGACGACACTCGCGTACAAGAGCTACAGGTGCAGATGGAGAATATCGGCATCGAGAATGCTGAACTACTCGATCCGGCGGACCTTGCGAAGTTTGAGGCAGAGCAAAAGGACCGGCTAATTATTCAAGGCAACTTGGGCCAGCTTGATCGCGCTATCTTAGACAACCCCGATTTACCCCTTGAGGATCGCATCCAGAAAGGTAAAGAGATTCTCCGCACTATCACTAGCAACCCTATCGAGGGACTGACGCCAGAACAGCAGTCAAAGCTAGAGTCACAGATGGCGACCAGACTTAATGAGCTTGAGAGTCGGCTAGTTGAGCAAGACACAGAGTTTGGCATTGAGCTATCTGATTACAAGGTGCAAGTGGCAAGCGGAAACCTTGAGCCTGTTGACGTAGATCAGCAAGCGAACGATTGGTATAGAGCGGGGCGTATCTCAGAACCCGAGATGACTAGCCTCAAGAAGTCGGCGCGTACTGCTGTTGCTAAAAAGGCCGAGACTACTGCCGTTAACGTCAAAATCACCAAGCAGTTCACAGACCAGCGCGATCCCTATGCTACCGGCACTTTTGACCAGTCTGATATCAACAAGTATTACGACGATGTGTACGTGCCAGCGCAGGAGGGAGCGACACCCGAGCAACGTATGTTGACCGATGCGATCTTTATCCAGAAGACGCGCATGATTCCAAGCACTGTAAAGAACCAGACAAACAGCTATCTACTGTCAGGTGATCCCGCATTGATTATGCAAGCGGCACAGCTCATTGATCGCGTTGATGAGACGCCCGGTATGTTTGACCAGATCACCAATGTTCAGACAAAAGCCTTTGCATCGAACATGGTCAGGTTGATGGAGGTAATGGACCCTAAAGAGGCGCTCCGACTTAGCCAGCAACTAACTGACCCAGCTGACCAGAACCGTGTAACGGCTCGACGTGACCAGATCAAGACTGAGAAGTTTAACGACAAGTACGTTGATTGGACTCGTGACATTGTTGGTGAGGCTGATCCGACATCATTCCAGAATGCGGTAACGCAGTATCAAACAATATTTGAGAGCTACTATCTCGCTGGTTCCGATGAGGATGCGGCAAGAGCGCAAGCTGAGAAGATGATTCAGTCTAACTACACTCAGTCCATATTCGGCGACATGATGTACGCGCCCGAACAGTATTACGCTGTGAATGGAAGCGTTGAGTATATGCGCGACCAGTTAGATGCTGAGATCCGCACAGAGGCTCCGAATCTCCAGTTTGATCGTGACAATATCTACTTATTAACCGATGACAGTACGGCTCGATCTGCGGCGACTGGATCGCCCATGTATCGCGTTTTGATTCTTGACGATGACGGCGTATTCCAACAGCGTAGTGGTTACTTTGTCCCAGATGTAGCGGCACAAGAAGAAAATCTACGAGCTGAGACTGAAGCGCTAACTGAAGAGCTACGAACCGAAGAGGAACAGGCCAGCGTTTCATATAAGCGCCAGCAGTTTGAAGAGAAGAAGGCGGCATACGAGGAGCGCAAGGGCAAGCCTAGAAGGGCCGTGCCAGCGTCCGAGCTGTATGCGGATACCGTTCTATCTGATAGCCGTAAGATCGTTGCAGAAGCCATACAAGTGCCCGGTCAGATCCGTAGAGAAGCGACAAGATCTGCGGTTGAAACACTAACAACTGTTGGCGAAGCTATTGAGAAAACTGGCAAGCGCCAGCGATCAAAACTCATTGAGGATATCCAAGAGCGAGAGAGCCAAGACTGATGCCGTTTATCGAAGCGCCAGATGATCTCGTACTGATCAACAAGCTAACTAACCTTGCGGAAGCGCCTGAGGATGAAGATCCATCGGTAATCGAGATCGCAAGCGCGTTATGGCGTCAAGAAAACACAATCGGCTCATTCGTTAATCAAGAGTCTGGCCTACCCGATGGCGTGGATGATCAGTCATTCAACCCTTACGACTACTTATCGGAAGGCGAGAAGCTAGACAAAAAGTTTGTATCCCATGCGGCACTAGCCGATACGGTCGATGAGATCGAGGCAGTACGCAAACAGTATGCCAAAGAGACAACAGATCGAGAGACTATTCAGAAGGGCGGCGCTATGTCGTTCCTTGTTGGCCTTGGTGTTGTTGGTATTGCTGACCCTATTAACTTGATACCGATTGGTGGTGCGGTTGCTAAGACATACAAGGCGGGTAACTCCATTCTTGATGCGGCTGTCGTCACGGGCAGTGTTGCAACAGCCTCCACAGCCGTCACAGAGGCCGCTCTGCACCAATCACAGCTAACCCGTACTTATGGCGAGTCTGCGATCAACTTAGGCGCGGCGGCTCTTCTAGGCGGCGTACTGGGCGCGGGTGGTAAGGCTCTCGCTAACTCTCTTGATGCGTCTGCTATCAATGGCATCGTTGATTCGATGGATGTTGAGCCAAAAGTAAAAGCTGGCGATGACAGCGTGTTGTCGCCTGAGTACCGGGCGACTCCAGAAGAGAAGAGCGCAGGTGCGGCACAGCGCGTGGCAGATGTTGAGGTAAGCGGTAAGTTTGCGAAGGGATTGGTTAAGGCCCTTGGCTTTGACCCACTATCTCGCACGATCACCAGTGACAACCCATTCACCCGGATAGTTTCCAATCTACTTGCTGAGAATCCAGTTAAGATGGATGGCGATATCGTCACGTCTGTTGAGTCACGCGCCAAGATACACGATGGCAAGTATGCGACGGCACTCCAAAACCACTTAGATATTTATAAGCAGTACCGATCTAACGGCGGTCGTCTGCGTCGTCGGCAGTTCAATGAAGAAGTGGCAAGGGCCATGAGGAATGAGGAGTCTGCAATCCCCGAGGCTCTACAGTCTGCGAATAGCTGGCGCACAGAACTATACAACCCAATCAAGGATGACTTGGTTGAGCTTGGCTTGCTACCCGAAGACGTAAGCGTTGGCACTGCTGTCGGCTATCTGAACCGACGTTGGAACAAGGGCAAGGTATCAGCGAACCTTCCCAAGTTTATCGACACTACTGCGAAGTGGTTGCGCGATGAAGACGTGCGTTTGCGCGATCAAGCGACAAAGGCCGAGGCTGATATTGCTGAAGCTACTGGCGCAGAGCGTACACGGTTGCAGGAAATCATCGACCGGGCAGAGCGTAAAGAGGCCAAAGACCTAACCGATGAGGATTACCAGCGCATTGCGGAGCAGATCGCACAGCGCATCCAAGGCACTCCAGATGGTCGGCTTCCCTACGACTGGAAGATTGGCGAAGGCTCTGCAAACAACAATCTGAATGGCGCTGTTGGATTGCGTGGGCCGCTCAAGTCTCGAACATTCCAGATACCAGATAACATGGTTGAAGAGTTCTTGGATAACGACATCGAGGACTTGGGCCGTTACTACCTACGCAACACAGCAACAGATATGGAGATCGTGCGAGAGTTTGGCGATCTTGATCTGACCATCCAGAAGAAAGAGATATTGGATTGGTACACAGAAGCGCAACGTGTAGCCAAGACTGAGAAAGAGCGAATCAAGCTGAAGAAGCAAGCCGACGCAGACATACGCGATATCGTGGCGATGCGTGATCGTATGCGTGGCGTCTATGCTCAACCCGATCCTGATAACGTATGGGTTCGCGCTGGTCGTGTATCTCGGAACCTCAACTATATGCGGTTTATGGGTGGCGTTGTAGCGTCGTCGGTCCCCGATGTGGCACGTATCTTCATGGCCGAGGGCATTGGCAAGACTTTCTCAAAGGGCTTGTTGCCGCTCGCTAGGAATATCAATTCATTCAAGGTGTCATCGGCAGAAGCCAAGCGGTATGGCGTTGGCGTTGATGCGTTGATGGGTGGTCGCTCGCAGATCATTTCAGACGTGGCTGATTACACACAGCCCAACACAGCGTTTGAGCGTGGCATCCAGTACGCCACTGACAACTTTGGTCGTGTAAACCTCATGGATTACTGGACGACTGGAGTGAAACAGCTTCACGCGGTAACCATGCAGAACAGTGTTATTGATGGACTGCTGAAAGGTCAGGTCGATAAGCGTCTGGCTCGCTTGGGTATTGATGCCGGTAACGCTCAGGCAATGGCGGCAGAGCTGAAGAAACACGCGACTAAGGTTGATGGCGTATGGCTGTCGAATGCTCGCAATTGGGATTCACCCGAACTTGAAAGACTCTGGGGCGCGGCGATTCGTAAAGAGTCTGACCGCGTGATCGTAGTTCCCGGTCAAGAAAAGCCCCTGTTTATGTCTTCCGAGCTGGGCAAAACTATCTTTCAGTTCCGCTCGTTCATGTTTGCATCGACTCAGCGTATGACTATAGCGGCTTTGCAAAATCAAGATCACAATGCTCTGGCTGGCGTATTGATGCTGACTAGCTTGGGCATGATGTCCTACTCGTTCAAGCAATGGGATGCGAAGCGCGATATTGCGGAAGACCCTGTTGAGCTAGTGATTGAGGGCATTGATAGATCGGGTGCGCTTGGCGGCATCATGGAAATCAACAACACGCTTGAGAAGCTATCGAGCAATAACTTTGGAATGCGCCCATTGTTGGGTGTAGATATCCCGGCGGCTCGCTTTGCCTCACGTAGCATGTCGGAAAACTTACTTGGTCCCACATTCGGGAGCTTTTTGGATACGTCTCTAAGGGTGGCTAACGCTGGTCTGGCAGAAGACGGATGGAATGAATCAGACACCCGCGCATTGCGGAGACTTATCCCCTATCAAAATCTTACGTTTATTCGTCAAGCCTTTGATAGAATAGAGGAAGAGGTTGGAGACTTATGACAGTAGCAGACAATACAAGCCGTAACCAATATACCGCGACTTCTGGTCAGACGGTCTTTGCGTATACGTTCGAGATCGTAGACAAGGACGATGTTGTCGTCCTAAAGAACGGTACTACCCTCTCAGAGGGCACAGATTACACTGTGTCGAACGTGGGCAATGATAGTGGTGGCAATATAACCCTTACCGTTGGGGCGTCTACAAGCGACGTGCTGACCCTTTACAGGGATATGCCTTACTCGCGGACCCAGAACTACACAAACTCTGGTGACTTCCTAGCCTCTGACGTAAACAGCGACTTCGATAATCTATGGTTAGCAGGTGAACAGACTAACCGGGCATTCGAGCAATCTGTCCGAAAGCCTATTACCGATTCTGACTCTATCTCGATGGAGCTACCCGAAGCATCCAGCCGGGCTAACAAGCTATTAGGCTTTGATGCTACTGGCGCAGTAGCCACGTCGGTAGTTAGCCAAGACGCACAGACAATTGCCGACATTGCCGGTGACATTACAACGCTTGCCCATATCCAAGACGGCACAGTCGCGACGGATGCAATCACTGATGTCAGTGCAATTCAGTCCGATGTCACAACGGTCTCTGGTATTTCCGCAAACGTAACGACGGTGGCGGGTAACACTACAAACATTAACACCGTAGCAACGGATCTATCTGGCTCTGACAGCATTGGTACAGTCGCCGGGTCAATTGCCAATGTAAACACGGTCGGCACAAACATTGCTAACGTCAACACGGTTGCAGGGAATACAACCAATATCAACACGGTTGCGACTGACCTTTCTGGTGATGACGACATTGGCACGGTTGCAAGCGGTATTAACTACGTAAAAACGGTCGCGTTAATTAGTACGGATGTAACCGCTGTTGCAGGTAATGCAACCAACATTAATACGGTTGCGGCAAACATTGCTAACGTCAATGTGGTCGCCGGTGTTAGTGCAAACGTCACCATTGTTGCTGGTATCAATACAGATGTGACGGCTGTTGCAAACAACGCAACAAATATCAATACGGTTTCTGGAAGTATCACAGAGGTCAATACCGTAGCGAGCAACATATCATCGGTTGTTACTGTTAGCGGCAACACCTCAAACATTAATACGGTCGCCGCTGATCTTACTGGTAGCAACAACGTCGGCACCGTTGCTGGGAACATTACAAACGTAAATGCTGTCGCCTTAAACATAAGCAACGTAAATACAACGGCGGGTATTGAGAGCGAGATCATTGCGGTCGCTGGTGATGCTACTGACATCGGTATTGTTGCTGGTAGTATTTCTGACGTTCAGACCACGAGCGGATCAATCGCTGACATTACGACGGTTGCCACAGAGCTAAACGGCGATAACGACATTCAGACGGTTGCTGACAATATCGCTAACGTAAACACTGTCGGCGGTATCTCATCGGACGTTACTACCGTATCGGGAATCTCTGCGAATGTCACAACGGTTGCAGGAATATCGGCAGACGTTACGACGGTTTCAGGAATTGACAGTGAGGTCTCAACGGTTTCAGGAATTAGCTCAGATGTGACCATGGTATCTGGCATATCTAGCGATGTTGTAAATGTTGCGGCAAATATCACTGACATTCAGAACGCTGAAGAAAATGCGGATGCGGCGGCGGCAAGCGCGGCTGAAGCCGCCGCTACTGCGGCAAGGGCGGTCAGAAGTTTTTACATGCCCAGCTTTGTCCCCAACACAGATGTAGCTGACTATCTGGGATCTAACGCGAATTTTGGGGCTATTCAGTTAGCCGGTAGTTCGTTTTTTACTGAAAACCTGCCAGCAATACTTTCGGATTTAGCACAAGACACAGGAACTTACGACTTAGGATCACTTACATAGGAATTAATTATGCCTACTCAATTACAGATTAGACGTGGAACTACCACGGACCACAATACCTTTACTGGGGCGGCGGGTGAGCTTACCGTCGATACAACTAAAGACACCCTGATCGTCCACGATGGCTCAACCGAAGGCGGCTTTGAGCTTGCTCGTGCCGATGGCTCTAACCTAAACAACATCCCTAGCAATCTCACAGTCAACGGTACTGTGACGGCTGATGGTTTGACTGTTGATGGTAACGCCTCTATTGGCTCTTCTGGCACTTCTGTTTTAGATTTTGAAAGATCTGGAGCAAACTACATAAGAGCAAATAACTCAGGCACAGGTAGGCTTCACTTGGGTGCTGGTAGTGATTTACGTTTTCATACTGGTCAAGCAGATAATGAATTTTCTGAAAACGAAAGACTGCGAATTAGTTCAGGCGGAGACATCAGCTTCTACGAAGACACTGGCACGACTCCGAAGTTCTTCTGGGATGCGTCTGAGGAGTCGTTGGGTCTGGGTACTACCACTCCGAACTACTTACTGGACGTGGAAGGTAGTGGGGATTTGTTTAGAATTAACTCCACGTCAGGTAACTCGTTATTACAGTTCTCAGTACCTGACACCACAAGCATTACAGGAATAAACTTCGGAGACGCTGGCTCTTCTAATACAGGTGCTATTTATTATCGCCACACGGGTGATTCATTGGCGTTTACTACTAACGGCACAGAAGCCATGCGCATAGACTCAAGCGGCCACCTCATTGTCCCAGAAGGCGTAACACTAGGCACAGCGGCTGGTACGTATGTGGCGGCGAATACGCTAGACGACTACGAAGAAGGGACGTTTACTCCTGTTCTTACCACAGACAATTCAGATATGACCGTAAGTTCTTATACAAATCAGGATGGTCTATATACTAAAGTAGGTGACTTAGTAACAATAGCTATATCACTACAAATAGGTGGTTTTACTTCCGTGGGTACGGGGTCTTTAAGTATAACTGGCCTTCCGTTTACTCCGTCAACTGCCGGTAATTTCATATTCTATGGAAGCTCTACTTTTTCAACAAATGCTGGGTGGGTTAATACACCAGACTCTATGGGTGTTTTTGGTGACGCAAATACGTTTAGGCTTGTTAAAAACAATACGACTATGACAGCTACCGATTTAGGTGGCGGTGCGATTTGGGTTCGCGGAGCATTAATATACAAAACAGCATAACCCTAAATAGCCTCAGTGGACTCTGGGGCTGGACTAACTAAGGAGACAACAAATGTCACTAACTAAAGAAACAACAGCAGATAAAGTAGAAGTCATCGTTACTCAGGACACAGAAGGTAACGACGTAACTTGCGTTCAGGTACGCATGACCACAAAGATCGTTGAAGACGGCGCTGTGATTTCACAGTCGTATCACCGCCATGTCGTTAATGCAGGCGATGACTATTCGGCTGAACCACAGAACGTGCAGGACATCTGTAACGCGGTCTTTAACTAAGGGGATAAGCAATGGCTAAATGGTCTATCCCCCTGATGGAGCGCCACACGGCAGATGACGCTGTTATCGTTGCCCATTGGCGCGTCACTGAAGAAGACGGCGATCACTCTGCCTCTGCCTCTGGTACCTGTTCTTTTGAACCTAACATAGCTAGGAGTGACTTCACGCCTTATGTGGAGCTTACTGAGGAAATGGTACTTGACTGGTGCTGGCAGGGCGGTGTTGACAAGGAAGCTACTGAAGCATCCCTAACTGCTGACATCGAAGAGCAGAAGAACCCAACAACCGAGTCGGGTATCCCTTGGGAATAACTAGTCTACTTCTAGTGTGACGGAGAAAAGATATGAATGATTTTACTATTGATGGGCGGGCGGTTGATGTTGAGACGCTAAGTGATAACGGCAAGTTTGCATTGCAGAAAGCCGTAAACTTAAATCAGCAAATCTCTAGTCTTGAAGAGCAAAAGCAAGACTTGACCCTTCTCATCAATCACTATGCCTCTCTTGTCAAAGAAGAGATGCCGGAAGAAGAAGAAGGCGATAATGATTAGACGATCAAGAGGCGTTTTTGAGCCGGTCTTAGGGCCGGTATTTTCTCAAATTTTAACGCCAATCTTCGGGACGACTTCAACAACCCCGGTTGGCCCTGATGACCGCGTGCTGTTCAGTGGGCATGAGCTAAAGTTTAACGGAATGACGGTGGTTCACTCTGGTGGTGATGGCGTCAACACGCTAACCCTTACGGCTGGCACAGGAGCGACTCTCACTTCAACTGAAACGCTTATTACATTGGATGCGACTTAATGGCTATTAAAACGCTAACGGCAGGCACGAATGTCGTGATTACTCAGGACGGCTCTAACGTCGAAATATCAACAACGGGTACAACGGTTGACACTTGTTTTGCTTGGATGCCTTTGGCAGACCCGGACATGTCAGGCACAGACGGTGCGTATCTGGTCGCCGATAGTTGCCCCTCTGGTTTCCTAACTGACGCTAATGATTGGGCTTTTGCTCTACGGCTTGGCCCCGTGTCTACACTTAAGGACAGCATTAACGCACTGTTCTGCACTGACGTTCAAGCAGGTGGTGTGGGTATCTACGGACAGCCTTCGAGTGGTACGTCAATGTACTGGGCGGCAATGGACCCTAGCCAGTTTCTACTTAACATGACTGACGACCGCGTACCTCTGCCAGACCGCTGGTTACTCTTCTCTTGGGACGCTTCAGCAAGCGCATTCTCAGCATGGGTAGGCTCGTACAAGACAAACGCTGACAGCACTGGAGCAACCTTTGCAGGGTCACAGCCTAGCGCCCTTGTCATTGGTCAGGAGGCGGCAGGCTATACCAGTGCGTCCTTTAGTCAGTGCCTGTTTCCCTTGACGGACATCATCATCTTTAATTCAACGATTACAGACGCAGAGGCCGCTGAGTTCCTACCGGACGTTCACGGCTACGCTAGTTTGTCCACGGGCCTACAAGCTAAGATCACTAACGCATGGACATTCACGTCGACAGGGCCGTCTATTGACGTAGGCTCTATAGGACTTACACCAACCAATGGCGCCAAGGGCGCAACAGCGTACAAGCTAACGGCACTCCCAGAGGACGAAGCGCCAACAGATATCGTACTGGTTACACAGGCTGTTAATGATGGTGATCCTTCCGGTACAACAGTGGGCACACTTGGAGCAGTAGACAGCTGGGGTGGTGACATGACGTTTGCCCTTGTTAGCGGCACAGGAGACACTGACAACGCTGACTTCCAGATCAGTGGAGACACACTACAGACTGCTACCACAGCCACTTCAGGTAGTAAGTCGGTTCGGGTACAAGTTACTGACTCCGGTGGCAACACCTTCGCTAAGGCTATTACCTTTGAAGTTGTCGCGCCTGTTCTTTCAGAGACGTGGGAAAGTGGTATTGGCACTTGGTCGGTTGCTAATAACGGCACTAACGACTGGGAAGTCGGTTCAGCTACGTCCAACACTGGTACACAGTCGGCTTACATATCAGATGACGGCGGTACGTCAAACGCTTACGACAATAGTACGTCGCAGGTTAGTCACATATACAAGTCATTTACTGCAACCAGCAGTATGCAACTTTCTTTCTCATGGAAGACCATAGGTGAAGGTAACTTTGACTATCTGGTCGTGAGTGTTGTTCCGGTTGCTACTACACCAACAGCAGGCTCTACGCTTTCGGGCTTCTATAACGTCGGTTCAAGACGTAGTGGATCAGCCTCTTGGCAGGACGTAACCGCAGACATTTCATCGTTGGTTACTGCCGGATCTGATTACAACTTGGTATTCACTTGGAAGAACGACAGCTTTGCTGGAACACAACCCCCGGCGGCTATTGACGACATTGTGATCGTCGCAACATAAGATTTAGGAGACAAATATGTCAGGCGTAGTAACAAAAACCATTACGGCTCAGAACACATTCAGCGATGAGATCAAAGTACAGGGCTACTTTAACTTATCTATTACTGGTATTGCTGGTGGCACTGAGGTCACAGTACAGAAAATCTCTGGTGTTGATGGCACCACTTTCACAGACGTTGATTCGTTTACTGAAGACACAGAGATAAACGGCTTTGAGGCAGAGCGGCAGACTTATCGTGTAGGCGTTAAAACTGGCGACTTCGGATCAGGCACTTGCAAGGTCCGAATCGGTTGTAAGTGGATTGACTACTTAAGTTCATGAGTGAATCACTTTTAGATCGCATAGGCGTATCGGGTTATAATAAACCCAAGCGTACTCCTAACCACCCCAAAAAGTCACACGTTGTGGTAGCTAAGGAAGGCGACAAGGTAAAGACTATACGCTTTGGTCAACAAGGTGTGTCTGGCTCCCCTGCTAAAGAGGGGGAGTCTGAGAAGGCAAGGAACCGCCGTCGATCATTTAGGGCGCGTCATGCGCGTAACATAGCCAGAGGCAAGATGTCTGCGGCTTATTA
>Ga0208645_1002613_pt1 | contig 14172 bp, 36 predicted proteins | sample VirMetDEL_Sep_01_FD_184519 | JGI IMG/M metagenome (GOLD analysis project Ga0208645, IMG submission 184519) | Aqueous microbial communities from the Delaware River and Bay under freshwater to marine salinity gradient to study organic matter... | ecosystem: Environmental > Aquatic > Marine >... | reverse complement strand
ATATGATATTAAAAATTGTATTACTTACAGTTACTATCCTGTATACTGCTCACAAATGGTATTTAATGTATGAAGAAAATAAGCGAAAACATAAGCTATAAAGAAGCTACTTATTCAGAAACAGCAAAACGTTTAGGTATATCAAATAAACCTAAAAAAGAACATATTGAAAATATGGAACTTATTGCTGAAAAAATATTCCAACCATTAAGAGAATGGGTTGACCACCCTATAAGAATTAATAGTTTTTATAGGTCAGAAGAATTAAATTCAAGAATTGGTGGAGCAATTTCATCTGCACATAAAGAGGGTTTAGCTATTGATTTAGATTCTTTAGGTGGCAAAACTAATTTAGAAATGTTACATTACATTAAAGACCATTTAGATTTTGATATTTTGATTAATGAATATCCTAATGAAGAAGGAGAACCTAAATGGATTCACGTTTCGTGGAATAAAAAGAAAAACAGAAAACAAGTTTTAGAAATAAAACGCAAAGGCAGATACTATACATATACAGGGGAATGTAAAAGCTGTAAATGAAAAAAATAGAATTTGCAATTATTGAAAGGTTTGCATTAGGTATTTTAATAGGTTTTAGTTATTTGCCAGAAGATGAACAAACTAATTTTAGTGAATTGAATATTTATGTAATATTTATAGTATTACATTTTAAATTTTATAATGATGCCCATACCTAAGAAAAAACAAGGAGAAAATCAAAAAGATTTTATGATGCGTTGTGTGCCTCAATTAATGAAGTATCATCCAGAAAAACAAGCTGTCGCAATATGTTATAAAGAATTTAGAGGTTCAGTTGAATTAGAATCATATAACGATTACCCAAAAGGTGCAAGAAATAATGCTAAAAGAGCCATAGAATTTAAAGAAAAAAATGATTCTAAATGTGGAACTCAAGTAGGTTGGACAAGAGCAAGGCAATTAGCAGATGGTAAAAACATTACACGTGATACTATTGCTCGTATGGCCTCATTTAAAAGACATCAACAACACAAAGATGTACCATACACAGAAGGGTGTGGAGGTTTAATGTGGGATGCTTGGGGAGGTTCTGCAGGTGTTAATTGGGCTATAAGTAAATTAAAACAAATTGACAATATGTAATATTAAAAGAATTAAAATGAAAAATATATTAGCTAAATTATTTGGAACAGCAGGTGGGAATATAGCAGAAAAAATATCTGGCATTATAGATAAACATACTTTTAGTAAAGTTGAAAAAGCGCAGTTTGAAAAAGATATGGAGGAGATATTTATAAAAGCTGAACTTGATTTAGAAAAAGAAATAACTTCAAGACATAGTGCTGATATGGCTTCTGATAGTTGGTTAAGTAAAAACATTAGACCTATGCTTACTATATTTTCTTTAGTACTTTATACTCTTTTTGCTTTAATTGACGGAAACATAGGGGAATTTAATATAGCAAACCAATATGTAGATTTACTTGGTCAGATTGTTATAATGAGTTTAGGTTTTTACTTTACATCAAGAGGTATTGAGAAAACAGCTAAAATAATTAAGAAATAATGGCTAAAGGAATTAATATAAACACATATAGAAGCAAATCAAAAAAGCGTAAAGGAATACACGCTAAAAGTAAAATGAGTGTCTTAAAAAGCTCTAAAAACTATTTTAAGAAATATAAAGGTCAAGGTAAATAATTTTTTTATATATTTGTTTATGCTAATAGCGAAACTTCAAGAACCTAATAAAGATGGAAGCTTGTTGGAACAGGTATTTAAAAATTTTCTTTTTTGTAGGCTTTTTTCTTTTCTTTTCTTTTTACCCTTTTTCTTTTCTTTTCTTTTTAGTTATAATAAATTTAAAAAACAAAAATTATGATAAGTTACTTAATTGAAAAAATAATAAATTACAAAACATATACAATAAGAAGAAAAATAGATGCATTACTTGAAATGGATGCAAATATTTATTGTAATCTTGGCAAAGATTCTACAAAAGCAGAAAAAAAATTAGCCAAAAAACAAAGCACAGCAATATATAGAGCAATCAGAACACTTGACAAAAACACAGGGGATAGATTACTTTATTATATGGATAAATGAAGAAAAAAATTTCTAGAAAAAATTTAGTTAAACGACTTGACACTGTATTTTCTTTATATATAAGACTTCGTGAAGCTGATAATGAAATGGTTGAATGTTTTACTTGTGGTAAAATAAGTCATTACAAAAAAAATATGCAATGTGGGCATTTTCAAACAAGAGGTGCATATTCTACTAGATGGGACCCTGTAAATTGTCAAGTACAATGTTATGGTTGTAATGTAATGCAACAAGGCAGACAATATCAATTTGGTTTAAATTTAGAAAAAAAATATGGTGAAGGTGTTGCTGAAAAATTACTTATAAAATCTAAACAAACAGTTAAATATAGTAATGAAGATTTACAAGAAATGATTTTATATTATAATAATTTGGTAAATCAATTAATATAACTATCTTTGAATAGTTCTGTTTCGTTTTGTCTTTATTAGAAAAAGGGTTAATTAATTTTAGCCCTTTTTTTTTATATGTTAATTATTTGTTATATATTTGTTGTAAATATAAAATATATATAATGAACAGAACAATATCTTACGAAGAACATTTTGTACAAGTCCAATTTTATCAGCAATTTATAAAAGATAAAGAAAACGAAGTACAAGAATTAAGAAAAAAATTAAAATTTGAAAAAGATACAAATCAAGTTTTAAAAGCTAAATTAGAAGTATCACAAAAAAATAACATTACATTATGAAACAAAACATTTATTCTAAATTATTTGAATTACAAAATGAACTTGGTGCAATAAGTAAAGATGCAACCAACCCTTTTTATAAATCAAAATATTTTGATATTAATTCACTTATAGGACAATTAAAACCTTTATTACAAAAATATAATTTGGTATTATTACAACCAATAACAGATAATCAAGTAAGAAGTATTATTTACGATTTAGATGGTGGTTCAGTAGAATCATCAATGCCATTACCTACTGATTTAGATGCACAAAAAATAGGTAGTGCTATTACTTATTTTAGAAGATATACATTACAATCTTTGTTAGCATTACAAGCAGTTGATGATGATGGTAATTTAGCATCTAAAACAAGTAAGCCACAATTATTAGATAATACACCTCAATTTAAAAATGCTTTACAAGGTATGGCAAACAAAGGTTATACTATAAACGACATTAAAAAACATTATACATTAACTAAAGATATTGAAACTAAATTATTAAATTTTAAAATAGATGAGTAAATTAGACACAGCTTTATTATTAAAACTTAACCAAAAAGATAAGGACTGGTTAACACAAAAAGCAAAAGAAAAAAGAATGTCCTTGTCAGGTTACATTAGAACAGAACTTTTAAACAATTAAATATATAAATTATGGGAGCAATTATTAATGCAAGTATTAGGGTTGACAAATTACCTAAAGAAAAATTTGTAAAAGGTAGAGATGGTGCAGTTTATTATAATTTAACCATTTCAGTAAATGATGACACTAGATATGGAAACAATGTAGCTATTATGGATTCACAAACTAAAGAAGAACGTGAAGCTAAAGCACAAAGAAACTATTTAGGTAATGGTAAGGTTATTTGGACTAATGACATTATTAAATTAGCAGAAAAAGAACAAACAGTTGAAACACCTGCAAATGATGATTTACCTTTTTAATATTATACTTTTAGCAAGATAGTTTAATATCAATTAATTAAGGGGGTAATTTTTTTACCTCCTTTTTTTTTATTTATTTTAACAAATGCAATTAAGACTAGACGAAAAACAAACAATAGAATATCTTTCTATGCAAGCAATCGAAGAAGATTGCATAATAGATGCAAAACAAAAACTTGAATATCCACCTGTTGCAATATCTTATGGAGAAAATTTAATAAAATCTACAAAAGGAGATTTATTACTTCCAATTCCTATAGGAACATATGGCAATTTTTCTTTTGTACAAAGCCCACCTAAAAGCAAAAAAACTTTTTTCATATCCTTAATAACATCTATTTATTTAGGTGGTAAAAATAATTTTGGTGGTAATATTCAAGGCCATAGAGATAACAAAAATGTAATACATATCGATACTGAACAAGGTAAATGGCACGCACAAAGAGTATTTAAAAGAGTTTTAGATATGAACCAATTTGATTATTCAGAATTTTATCATACATTTGGATTAAGGACAATAAATTTTAAGGATAGAATTAATTTTATTCAATATTGTTTAGAACATAAAGTACAAAATACAGGACTTTTAATTATAGATGGAATCGCTGATTTGGTTTCAGATGTTAATAATATAGAAGAATCAAATGCTTGTGTTCAAAAAATTATGGAATGGTCATCTAAATATAATTGTCATATTATGTGTGTGATACATTCTAATTTTGGAAGTGACAAACCTACTGGTCATCTTGGCTCTTTTTTAGAGAAAAAAACAGAAACACAAATACAACTAGAAGCAAATACAGTAAACAAAGAATGGGTAACAGTTAAATGCAAAAGAAGTAGAGGTTATTCATTTGAAACATTTAGTTTTAAGGTAAACGAAATAGGACTACCTGAAATCATTGGAGATTTATATGACCCTTTGAAAAACTAAATTATGAAAAACAGTTTATCGGATATTTTTAAAAAACATAATATTTGGATAGATATTGTTTGTACGTTTGGTTGTAATAGGGAAACTGCAGAGGATATAGTTCAAGAAATGTATATTAAAATTGATAAAAAAATAAAAAATGGTTTAGATATTGATTTTGGTAATAATGATTTTAACTATTATTATATATTTAAAACTTTAAAAAGTCTTTTTTTAGATTTAAAAAGAAAAGAAAGTAAAGTAAATATTATTGAAATAGAAAAAGCAAATAAGTATTTAATTAATTTAGAAAATAGATGTTTTGATGCTGTTTATAATGAAATAAAAATAGAATTAGATAAAATGTATTGGTATGACAAAAAGGTTTATGAATTAATTGAAGGGGGCGAAAGCATTGCACAATTATCTAGAAAATCTGGTATTCCATATTATTCGTTATATAATACACATAAGAAGGTAAAAGAAAAATTAAAAAAAATATTATGACTTTAATTAGAAATAAAAACCAAACAAAACAGCCTATTGATTTTTCTGGCATACAAAATGGAAATATTTATCCTACCGATATAGATGGTGTATTAGAATTTGATAATGAAGCATTAATATTATTTGAAGTTAAAAGATTTAACAATGATATTCCTGTTGGCCAAAGATTAGTATTAGAAAGAATATGTGATTCTTGGAAAACTAAAAAATCAATAGTATTATTTGTTAATGTAAATATTAAAAATGATATAGATTACATTCCTTTAAAAGATGGGTATGTTACTAAATATTATATAAATGGTAAATGGTCAGCTTTAAATACAAATAATAAAGTTACAAATGTTTTAAATAGGCTAGGTACTAAATGGGATATTAAAAAATTAAAGATATGAAATTAGGTGACTTAGTTTATTATTTTACAAAATATACAGGTATAAGATATATTTGGAAAAAAATAAACCCAAATTGTAAATGTGATGAAAGAAGAAAAAAATGGAATGATATAAAAATAAAAAGATGGTAAAATTTAGTAAAGATGATTATAAATTATGGAGTAAATTTAGAGAATCCAAAAATGACACTATCACAAGAGGTGAATTTCGTTTGGTATGCATCCTGCACTCACAATATTACGAACATAAATACTTTGAACCTTGCACTTGTAATCCCAAATTAATAAATAAATGGATAAAAGAATTGAATGTCATTTATAATGAACATTAAAACAGTAGAAAAATGGGAAAAAACTGTTGTATGGTTTTTAAATTTAGATGGTTGGGATTTAGATTGGACTGGTGATGGTTATAAACACTATGATGCTTCTGGTTATACTTCTAAAGGACATCCCTGTGTTATTGAAATGAAATTTAGAACTAAATATTATGAAGATAAAATGCTTGAAAAATACAAGTATGATAAGTTAATGGAAATGGATGATGATATTATTAAATTGTATTTTGTAAATGACCCTAAAGGAAATTTTTTATATTGGTTAAATAAAATAAAATTGCCAGAGCCAGTAAAAATGTATTGTCCTGATACTACAATGTGGACTAAAAAAAGACTTTTAAAACCTGTATATCTTTTAAAAGAAAATCAAGCAAGTAAAATAAATTTAAATTTATAATTAAAATATTTTTTTTTATTTAATATATTTTATATATATTTGTTATATAATTAAAACAAAATGTATAAAACAGAATTTAAAAATATAGGTTATCATTTAGAATATTATTCTAATAATAAATATTTAGGTTTTTCAAAATTAATAACATATAGTGGTATATGTGGTTATACGTCAAGAAAAAAACATATTGCACAAGATGATATTATAGTGGGTAATAAAAAAATAAAAAAAGGTCAACAATATACAACACAAGTAATTCCTATTTGTGGAAAATTAAATAAATAAATTATGTATAAATTAGATAAATACAAGCAAAACTTAACCATTCACGGTAATAAGGTATGGAGTTATACAACACACGTTGCTACTATTAATGGTAATAAGTTAGAACAATTAGGTTATTGGTCACAAACTACACAAAAACATATTAACTATGTTGCTAAAGAACTTAATTTAGTTTTAGTTAAATGATATTATTATTTGATGCTGATAGTTTAGTTTTTGCAAGTTGTTGTAGAATTAAAAACTTACCTGATGAATTTCCTTATTATACAAATATAGATGATGCTATCGCTAAATTTGATGAGCAGTTTATGAAAATTGTAAATGACTTAGAAGAAAAATATGATATTGATAAAGTTATAACTTTTAATGGATGCAAAGGTAATTTTAGAAAATTATTAACTAAAAATTATAAAGCTAATAGAAAAAAACAAGAGTTGCCCCCATTATTACACGATATGCATCAATATGTTAAAGATACATACGATAGCAAATATGGGTTTGGTATTGAAACAGATGATATGGTAGCGAGATATTGGCATACATTATCCAATGAATTTGGTAGAGATAATGTAATGATTATAAGTATTGATAAGGATTACAAGCAGTTTCCTTGTTTAATGTATAATTATCATCCTAAACATAAAATAGTATTAGATATTAGCGAACAAGAAGCATTATATAATTTCTATGAACAAATGATAGTAGGCGATACAGCAGATAATGTAAATTTCTTTAAAGGTAAGGGTAAAAAGTTTGCAGAAAAATATTACAAAAATTGTATTACAAAATACCAATACACAAAAAAATTATATGAATTATTTAAACAAGAGTATAAAAGTAAAGCAAAATTAAAATATATTGAATGTTATACATTACTTAAATTAAGAACTAATTAATGCAAGAACAACAAAAAATAGATGATTATTTATATTTTGTAAAGTATAAAAATAATTTAACTCAATTTATTATATTTAATTGTACATACGAAAGAAATAAAAAACGACACAATAGAATAAACTTTAATGAAAGAGAATTATTAGGATTGTTAAAAGAATTAGACAGAATAAATACATATATTAATTTAAACAAAGACAAAAATGAAAAAAACAGAACTACAAAGAGGGGATTTTAACCCTTATTATTTAATTAAAGATTTAAAAATGGCAGAATTAAATAGAGATATGATGCCAGTACATTCAGAAAACTTTAAACACAAGTTAAATGAATATGGTTGGTTAATGCCAGTTGTTGTATCTTCTACTGGAGATGTAATTGAAGGTCATCATAGAATTAACAGTGCTAAATTGTTAAAACAAGAAACTATTCCTGCATATATTATTAATTGGGTTGATACTAAAATACAAAAACAACATTTAGATTGTATTATAAGTTTAAATAATGGAAATAGAGCTTGGACTATGTTAGATTATTTAAAATCTTTTTCTAATTATAATGAAGATTATAAAAAAGTTTATGATTTATATTTAGCTAATTCAAGTAATATATCAGTTGGAAATATTATACATCTTTTTTTTAAACCAAATAATAGAAATTTTAAAAAAGGAAAAGCAAAAATAAATGATTTACATTTTTCACTATATTTATTAAATGAAATATCAGCTTTGGTACAATTTTATTCAAAAAATAAAATAGTTACATATTGTATAAGAGAATTTATAGCTTTATCTTTTAATAAAGCAAATAAAAATAAAAAAGCAATTAATTATTTAATAAAAGAATATGAAAAAATGATTAAAATGAATCATCCTTCTGCTACATCTATTAAAGAATTTAAGCCAACAATGGAATTATATTTAAATAATTATAATTTAATTAATAAATAAAATACGTTATATATATAGTTATGATACAAAAGGTTAATATTAATAATATATTTTCTAACCCTGTTAATCCAAGGTCAATAAATAATATTAAATTTAAAAAATTAGTTAAGAGTATTAAAGAATTTCCAGAAATGTTAAAGTTAAGGCCTATTGTTGTAAATAAAGAAATGGGTATACTTGGTGGTAATATGAGATATAAGGCTTGTCAAGAGATTGGATTGAAAGAGGTTTATATTATTAAAGCTGATAATTTAACAAATAAACAAATAGAACAATTTATAATAAAAGATAATGTAGGTTTTGGTGAGTGGGATTGGGATATATTAGCTAATAATTGGGATATAACAGAATTAAAAGATTGGGGTATGGATGTTCCAAAATTTGATGTTGATGTAGATGCTCAAGATTTTTCTAATAATATTAATGAATCTTATAGAATAGAAATTGAGTTAGAAAATGAAGATGAACAAGAAAAATTATATAATGAATTAATTAATAAAGGATATATATGCCGACTTTTGACATTATAAAAAAAAGTAAACCTAAATTAAGTTTTAGAGTATCAAATGTTATAGGAAAATTTGATTTACAGTCAGAAAATATTGTAGAACATTTTAAAGGTAATATTGATTTACCTAATGATTGGAGTATTGGATTAATTGTAGGTAAAAGTGGAACAGGTAAAACTACAATAGCTAAACAATTATTTGAAGATGCTTATATAACAGATTATAAATATTCTGCAGAATGTATTTTAGATGATATGCCTAAAGAATGTTCTGTAAATGATATAACTAAAACATTTAATTCTGTAGGTTTTAGTAGTCCACCAAGCTGGTTAAAGCCTTATGCTATTTTATCTAATGGGGAAAAGATGAGGGTAAATTTAGCCAGAGCTATATTGGAAAATAATGAGCTAATAGTATTTGATGAGTTTACAAGTGTTGTAGATAGAAATGTAGCTAAAATAGGAAGCTTTGCTATGCAAAAAGCAATTAGAAAAACAAAAAAAAGATTTATAGCCGTAGGTTGTCATTATGATGTAGAGGATTGGTTAATGCCTGATTGGATATTTAATACAGATACAATGACCTTTCATTTAAATGAAGGGCAAAAAAAAAATAGACCAGAAATTAAATTTAGTATATTTAAAGCAAAAGACAAGTCTATTTGGGGAATGTTTGCTAAATACCATTATTTAAACCATACACATAATAATGCAGCACACATATATATAGCAACAATAAATAATGAAATAGCAGGGTTTATAAGTATATTACATTTTCCACATCCATATAGCCCTAATATAAAAAAGGTACATAGATTAGTAATATTACCAGATTATCAAGGGGCAGGATTTGGAATTAAATTTTTAAATGAGATTGGTAAGATATATAAACAAAATAAAAATAGATATACTATAACAACATCAGCACCAAGTTTAATTCACGCTTTAAAGCGTTCATCTGATTGGACTTGTACAAGGTTTGGCAGAAATAAAAAGCAAAAATCTAATAATAGAATAAAAGAAATAAGTTCTAATAAAAGAATAACAGCTAATTTTGAATTAATATGAACAAAAGTAGACACATAAAAAAGGAATCAATATTAAAAGCTTTAGAAAAAAGTTTAGGTGTTGTAAACATAGCTTGTAAAAATGCAGATATTCCAAGAAGCACATTTTATAAATGGTTAAAAGAGGATGAGGAATTTGCAGAACAAGTACAAGACATAGAAAATATTGCACTTGATTTTGCAGAAAGTCAGTTACATCAACAAATAGGAAGTGGTAATACATCAGCAACTATTTTTTATTTAAAAACAAAAGGTAAAAAAAGAGGATATATTGAAAGACAAGAAATTACAGGAGCAGATGGAATGCCTACTAACTTTCAAATAGAAATAATTGATAAAACCGAAGATACAGACTAATGTTGTTTACAAACATTTAGTAAACAGCAATAAAAAAATAATTGTAGAGCAAGGTGGTACTCGTTCTGGAAAAACATATAATATACTTTTATTTATTATATTTTATTATTGTACTAATAATACAGGTAAAATAATAACTATTTGTCGTAAAACCTTTCCAAGTTTAAGAGCAACAGTATTAAGAGATTTTTTACAAATATTAAAACAATATCAAGTTTATAGGGATGAATTTCATAACAAAAGTAATAGTGAATATCATTTATTTGGAAACTTAATAGAATTTACTTCACTTGACCAATCACAAAAAATTAGAGGTCGTAAAAGGGATTTACTATTTATTAATGAGGGTAATGAATTATATTGGGAGGATTGGCAGCAATTAATCTTTAGAACACAAGAAAGAATTATACTTGACTTTAATCCATCAGATGAATACCATTGGATTTATGATAATGTAATAACAAGAGAAGATTGCGATTTTTATAAAACAACTTATTTAGACAATCCATTTTTAGAAGATATAATAAAACAAGAAATAGAAAGATTAAAAGAAACAGATGACCAATATTGGCAAATATATGGATTGGGAGAAAGAGCAACCAGTATAAATACCATATTCAAATATTTAGAAATAAATAAAATACCAGAAGATGCTAAATTAATAGCTTATGGAATGGACTTTGGTTTTACAAATGACCCAACAACATTTGTTTCAGTTTATTCTTTAAACTATAATTTGTATATTAAGGAACATTTATATAGAACACAAATGACAACTCAAGACATTAATATATTTTTAAAAGAACAAAATCTATCAAGAAATCCAATATATGCTGATAGTGCAGAGCCAAGACTTATAGCAGAGCTACGAAGAATGGGACATAATATATTTCCAAGTTTAAAAGGTAAGGATTCAGTTAATGCAGGAATAGATTTATTAAAAAGATATAAAATACATATTACATCTGATAGTAATAATGCAATACAAGAATTTAGGAATTATAAATGGAAAGAGGATAGAAGTGGTAAATTAATTAATATACCTGAAGATAAGCATAACCATATTATTGACCCCTGTCGTTATGCTACATATTCTTTATTATCAAGACCTAATTTTGGAAAGTATGCAATACAATAAAAAATGTAAAAAATGTGGAAATGAATCAGTTTATATTGGTTCAGCACAAAATGGTTATATGTGGTTATGTAAAAAATGTAACAATGTATTTTTAAATAAGACAAATTATGAATAAAAAAGAATTAAAAAAAGAATTTAATAATCAACCCACTTTAAAAGATAAAAGATTATTTGCTTTAAAGCACGTACAATTGCCTAATCATAAAAAAATGCTTGAATATGATAAACTATCAGAATTTTCTGTTCATTGTTTGTTTTATATGTATTTAGGTGAATCATATAAACAAAAAAGAAATTATACACCCACTTTTTTACCAAACAGGACTTTTTAATAAATTTCTTTTGTTTTTAATATATTTTATATATATTTGTTATATAATAATAAATAATATGAAACTAACATTTGAAGAAAACTCAGCATTAATAGATGTAGAAGCAACATTAAAAATGTTATCTACTGCAGATAATTTAAGACCATACCAAAAAGAGTGGGTTAAAACATCTTTAACTAATATATCTAATTTTAGGTATCAAAACTCATAATATGACAGATAAACAGAAAATCAAAGATTTAGAAAAGCAATTAGAATTTGCTAAAAAACATACTTACGTTTATGATACTACTTCACTACAATGTAGTGAAGGAGAATTTTATATGTATTATGGAGATGATAGATGTGTTGTATTTGATGTTGAAACTTTATTTAAAGATTTACCATTTATGATAACACAAGTAGTTAAAGAACAAGCTAAAATGCAAGATTGTCATTTAGAAAATTTAAAAGAATCATTAATGGAACTTATGATTGAAAATAAGGAATCAAATGAGTAAACAACATAAAATAAATTTAATAATTACATTAATAATAATAATAACTTTAATATTAAAATTAACATTATGAAAGTAAATAAAGTTTATAAAATTGTAAGGCCAATGAGAAAATTTGGTAATTTAATAAAAGATATATTATACCCACAAAAGTCAAATCACTTTTGGATAAGGGTTAAAGAAGTAGCAGAAACAAAAGAAGAAAAAGAAGAACAAATGTTTGCTATAATTGAATTATTAAATAACAGAATAGAAATAAATGGACAAAATACAGAACACTAAAGATTTATCTTTTTATAATAATGCAATATTATTTACTGAACTTTTAAATAAAAAAGTAAATGATAATATAGATGATGAAGATTTAAAACTAATGCAAACATTATTAGTTGATATATTCTTTTATGTAAACAACTTACAAACTCATTTTGCTAATTGCAGAATGATGAATAGTAAATACAGGGAACAACGTAATGATGCTTTACTTATAGCAGATGAATTAAGAGATGAAATTGAATGGAACGAAAATAATGTTATATAATTTTTTAGTTTAATATATATTTTATATATTTGTTATATATTAATAATAAAACGAATAAAATGACAAATTTAGAAAGATTAGAAACTACAATTGGAAACATTAAGTTTCAAAAACAAATTTTATGGGATGATTTAGAAAAGTTAGAACATATATTACAAAATTTAAAAGATGGTCAAGAAGTAAATACTGACTTTGATTTTAACAAAAAATTAATATAATGTACAGAAAATTCTTAAAACAAGACCCTAACAACTGGAAATGGTTAATTGCTATTCTAGTTGTTTTATATACTATATGTTTAATTTTAATGATAGATTTATAATGAATAATATATCAAATACAATACAATTAGAATACGAACATTTTATATTAGAGGTAGATTATGATTGGAGAAAAGGCCACGCAGGAGATTATTATAACCCACCACAACCAAATGAAACCGATATTAAAAAAGTAGTTGTAATAGCACATATTGATGATAATGGATATATAAATTATTTAGATAAAGAAGTAAAATTTGAAACTAATATAGAAGTAGAAAACATAATAATGGAAGAAATATATGATGATGTAGAAAATTGGATGTAAAATTAGGTTTGTTTGTTTGGAAATTAGGGGTTAGAAATAGCCCCTTTTTTTTTGTAATAAAATCGTGCTTTAATTTCGTTATATAAGTATGGAAATAAATATTACTATACCAACACAATTAAAAGACATAACATTAGGGCAGTATAAAAAGTTTATTAAAATACAAGAAGGCATAGAAAATACTACTTTTTTACAATTAAAAATAATTGAAATATTTTGTAAAGTAGATTTAAAGGTTGCTAAAGCAATGCGTTATAATGACGTTGAAAAAATTACAGCAGATATACTAAAATTATTTACCAAAACACCTAAACTTGTTACTACATTTAAAATGAATGGTATTGAATATGGTTTTGTACCAAACTTAGATGATATGACATTAGGGGAGTATATAGACCTTGATACATATGCAGGAGATTACGACAGCATAGAGGTTGCTATGAATGTTTTATATCGACCTGTAATTACAAAATTAAAAAACAAATATATAATAGAAGATTACAACCCAGATACAAAAGAGCAAATGTTAAATATGCCAATGGATGCAGTAATCTCATCAATGTTTTTTTTTCTGAATTTAGGACTAGAATTATCGAATATTATCCTGAACTCTTCGGAGGCGAAAAAGAATCTACAACAAGTAGACTTGGGCAATTTTCAGCAAAATATGGATGGTATCAGTCGATTTATGCCTTATCTAAAGGAGACATTACAAAATATGAACATATCACTAAATTAAAATTTCAAGAATGTTT